>Ga0209181_10002673_pt1 | contig 28751 bp, 21 predicted proteins | sample MAT05_FD_187208 | JGI IMG/M metagenome (GOLD analysis project Ga0209181, IMG submission 187208) | Freshwater microbial communities from Lake Fryxell liftoff mats and glacier meltwater in Antarctica - MAT-05 (SPAdes) (version 2) | ecosystem: Environmental > Aquatic > Freshwater > Ice > Liftoff...
TCCCCTCCAGTGGAGGGGTGGTCGAAGACTGGGGTGGTAAATGAACCCAGTGTACAATATATTGGAGCAGACATACAAGCATTATGCGAACGCAAAAACATTGTAGTAGTTGCAGACGAAGCTCACCGAAGTCAATATGATTTTATTGATGGCTTTGCCAAACATTTAAGAGATGCTTTGCCAAATGCAACGTTTATTGGTTTTACAGGAACACCAATAGAAAGCACCGATAGAAACACACAAGCTGTTTTTGGTAATTATGTTGACATTTACGATATACAACAAGCTGTTGAAGACAAAGCAACCGTTCCTATTTTTTATGAAAGTCGTTTGGCAAAAGTTCATTTTGCCGAAGATGAAAAAATACATTTAGATGAACAGTTTGAAGAACTGACAGAGGGCGAAGAGTTGAACAATCGCCAACAAATGCGAGCTAAATGGACACGATTAGAAGCTATTGTAGGCAATCCAAATCGCATTGCAAAAATTGCAGGAGATTTAGTGTATCACTTTGAACAACGCAACGCTGTATTAGATGGCAAAGCAATGATAGTGTGTATGAGCCGTAGAATTTGTGTGGAATTGTATGATGCCATTATTAAAATTCGTCCTCTGTGGCATTCAGACGATGATGACAAAGGAACTATAAAAGTGATAATGACAGGCAGCAGTAGCGATACTTTGAATATGCAAAATCATATTCGCAGTAAAACTAAACGCAAAGCCATTGGTGACCGCTTAAAAAATCCGAACGACAGTTTGAAATTGGTAATTGTTCGTGATATGTGGCTCACAGGATTTGACGCACCTTGTTTGCATACTCTGTATGTAGACAAACCAATGCGAGGACATAGTTTGATGCAAGCTATAGTCCGAGTTAATCGAGTTTTTACAGAAGGTAAATCAGGCGGTTTGGTTGTAGATTATTTGGGCATTGCACAAGAATTAAAATCGGCATTGGCAGAATATACTGCAAGCGGTGGCGAAGGAAAACCAACTCTCGACCAAGAATTGGCAGTTGCCAAAATGTTAGAATTGTACGAAGCAATAGATTATCAATTAAGACATTTTGATTGGAAGAAATTCTTTACTCTGAAGCCCGAAGAAAAACTAAAATTCATTCCTGTAATTGTAGATTATATTTTCAGTCAGGAAAACGGAGGACAAAGTTTTACAGACAATACAAAAAACTTGCTGAAAGCATTTGCTATTTCTGTACCACACGATAAAGCAATGGCAATTCGTGATGATGTCGCTTTGTTCCAAGCCATCAAATCAAGATTGGTAAAAATATCTGACAGAAACGAAGGCGGAACAGGTGGCGAAGAAATGGAAACTGCCATCAAGCAAATCATTTCAGAAGCCATCACAGCCGACAATGTAATTGACATTTTTGATGCAGCAGGTTTGAAGAAACCAAACATTGAAATATTAGACGAACGCTTTTTGCAAGAACTAAAAAACTTGCCACAAAAGAATTTAGCCGTTGAGTTATTGAAAAAATTACTCAAAGACGAAATAAAGAAACGTACCAAAATCAATTTGGTTGAAAGCAAAAAGTTTTCTGAAATGTTGGAAGATGCCATAAAACGCTACCACAACGGAATGATTGACACCGTTGAATTTTTAGAGAAAGTTTTAATTCCATTTGCCGAACAAATTAAAGAAGCCGACAAACGAGGCGAAAAATTAGGTTTGGATTATAGAGAGTATGCTTTTTACACAGCATTAGAAGTAAACAATACCGCAGTTGCATTACTTGGTGACGAGATATTAAAACACATTGCACAAGAACTTTTAAAAACAGTTCGCAACAGCACGACAATAGACTGGACAATTAAAGAAAGTGTACAATCTGCATTAAGAAGAAACATAAGAAGAATTTTACGCTTACACGGTTATCCGCCAGACCTTCAAGAGAAAGCAGTGGACACAGTTTTTACACAAGCAAAAATGTTAGCAGACGATTTTATAAACAATAAACCGACAGACGAATAGCCAACGCATTTGATGGCACATTTGTGTTTTTTACCAACGCTACAAGCCAAAAAAAAAGAGCCACCAAGCAACCGCAATTAAACAGCAGTAAATATGAACAGACGAGCAACTACAAGGAGAACACCAGCTTGTATAACAGCGGTTTGGTCTGGAATAAAACGAGAGCGGTTCAGTGCTCCGCAGACACATTTGTAGATAACCGAACATTGGTTCTCCGCATCAATCCCGACAACTATCGGGTTGCTAAAAATCCTCACCTCAGTGCTCCGCAGACACATTTGTAGATAACCAAACATTGGTTCTCCGCATCAATCCCGACAACTATCGGGTTGCTAAAAATCCTCACCTCCGCATAGCCGCAAGCCGATATCCAGCTAATCCAAATTTTCAATACGACTGAAATGTTCAAGTGAATCCAATTTACAAAAAAGAATCTTGGACTTCAAAACACCCAGTCCTATTCGAAATTGCAAAAAGGTATTATAACATCAATTTTTTCAATCATATAAGCTACTTTTTAACTTTGCCCATTTTCGAAAGAGGAAATTCTCAAAATCAAAAACTGAAATAAAACATGAGATGATTCCAAATATTAAAGACTCTTCCATAGTTAAGAAAGATAAAATTCACAGGTAAAAGTATAGAAGAAAACTGGCTATAACAACTATGGCGTCGCTGCTACCGCAGGACAGACAATGAAGCCAAGGTTGCATCGAACCTTTGGTAATTAATTTATGTTTATTTTTAGTTATAGGCATTTCCGAATCTTCGATGTGGTAGTTTTTTGTTCTAGTATGGGTTTTTGTTGATTGAGACGGTCTTTTCAATGACGATTAAGAGGAGAAATTTTTTGGTTGGGTGAATTTAAGCTGGTCACAACTCAAAATCCTCAATAGAAATTGCTGATTCGATTAAGAATTTGATATTTAATTTATGTTTGTTTTTTAGGGGCATTATCGAATCTTCGATTTGTAAATCAATTCTTTTACGAATTGATAACAATTTCTAAATCGGGATTTACTATTATAAATTTAATAAATAGGATTTGAAAACCAAAGGGCCTTTTTGAACAGGCATTCAAAACGAAAACATTTATTCGAAGCTAAAAAAAACACTTATCACGCGAAAAAAATCGCCGTTTTTTCTCATTTAAACCAAATGTTCCATTTGGCTTAACTAAAGCTAAGGTTTGCTTTACCAACGGAGTAGTGCATTGAAAAAGAAAGCTCTAACCTAATTTAACTTTGTATTAACAAAAGGAACGTTATGCAAAACTTAAAATTTGAAACATGGTCTAGTCTAAGCAATCTCGAGCGAAATGACTTAGTGTTTGAAAATCGCAATAAGTCTTACGGGGCTTACAAACTCAGAAATGAATACAATCAAGCGGTGTTGCGAGCCCTTGCTTTTTCGGCAATGTTCTTTGTCGGAATTTTTCTCGTACCACATATCGGTACCCTTATGGCTAAGAATTTTGAAGAGATTAAACTTGATGAGGGCACGGTTTACGATATACCCCCACCCGCTCCTGACAAGGACATCATTCATGAATTGGTAAAAAAAACAGTTTCTGTTGAAAAAGTAAATCTAAAATTAAAAAACTATTACCGTCAAATCAGCGATAACTTATCGGATACTGACACCTTAACGATGGATGATTTAAATGACTTAAAGGTAAGTAAAGGTAATAATCCAAATGGAGACGACGACGGTGACGACGACTTATTTCCCGACCTTGGTGATTTGGGTAAAAACAAAGATATAGGAGTTATTCAAGGCAACTCTGATCAAATCTTCTTTGGAGGTATTGAAATAGAACCTGAATTTATTGGTGGAGAATTGGCCTTGATGAAATTTCTTAGAGAAAATCTCGAGTTTCCTGAACTAGCCAAAAAGAACAATGTTTCTTCTAAAGTTTCTCTAGAATTTATTATCGAAAAAGATGGATCCTTGTCTAATGTAAAAGTATTAAAATGCACCGAGTTAGGTTATGGATTTGAAAGTGAATCCTTGCGTGTTTTAAATATCATGCCACCTTGGAAACCAGGAAAACAAAACGGTTATCCGGTTCGTACCCGATTTATAATTCCTATTACATACCGTTTAATGTAAAATGGTTTGTTTAAACCTGTGTTGGATTAGAAATAATACTCATAATTTAAAATTAAACGAAGTTGTCTATTTAACTTAGTATAACAACTTCAAAGACAGTTTGTAGGTTATATTGGAATTAGCCCTGATGCATTTTTATCGGGGCTTTTTTATGTGAGATATTTTGAAGTGATGAAAATTTACTTCCTACATTTGCAGTTATGGGATATACCATATCGAAAATAGCAGAACTGCTGGATGTTACTTCTTCGTTAACCAATCCCGCTTATATTATCGAGAATATAAGCATTGATAGTCGTAGAATTATTGATACATCAGCAACTTTATTTTTTGCTATTTCGGGACCACGAAACGACGGGCATACACACATTCATGAGCTTGTGGATAAAGGTATAAAATGCTTCGTGGTTAATCATATTCCTACTTCATTAAAAGATAGTTCAATTAACTTTCTTGTGGTTAACGACACCGTTCAGGCACTTCAAAAACTTTGTGCTTATCATCGATCTACATTCCATTATCCAGTGATAGCAATTACAGGAAGTAATGGGAAAACTATTATTAAAGAATGGTTATACCAAATTTTACATTCAAAACTTAGAATGGTTCGAAACCCCAAAAGCTATAATTCGCAAGTTGGTGTTCCCTTATCAGTTTGGCAAATGGACAGTACTTTCGATATTGGTATTTTTGAAGCAGGAATTTCGATGCCAGGGGAAATGGCTATTCTCGAAGAAATTTTAAAACCTGAAATAGGAATATTTTCCAATCTTGGTGATGCGCATTCCGAAAATTTTGAAAGTATTTTTGCTAAAGGCAAGCAAAAACTGAAACTTTTTAAGAATTCTAAAATCCTTATAGCTAAGCGAGGAAACCCAAATACCAATTTACTTTTGGATGAATGGCAGCTGGAAAATCCCGATAAAAAATTGCTTACTTGGAGTGAAACTGATGCTGATGCCGACTTATTTTTAAAACAATCCGGTGAAACAAACATTGCTCATTACAAAGGTGAATCATTTAATTATACGATTCCTTTTGAAGACTCGGCCTCATTTGAAAATGCTGCTTTTTGCTGCCTCACCTCATTGCACCTAGGTTTTAGCAGTTCGTTTATTTCCCATAAACTATCCATATTAACTCCGGTAGAAATGCGGCTCCAAAAAATTGAAGGAATAAATAATACGGTTTTGATCAATGATACTTATAATTCGGATATAACATCATTTGAAATATCTGTGGATTTTTTGACTCGACAAGATAAATCAAGAAGCAGAACGGTGATTTTAACTGATATTCTGCAAACAGAAAAAAATGCTGAAGAACTTTATTCAACCGTAAACTCTATTCTAAAAGCCAAAGAAATAGATCGATTTATAGGTATCGGGCCCGAGTTGGAACGTCATTCACATTTAATTGAAATTGCAAACAAAACCATTTTCCACTCAACCGAAAACTTTTTAGCGCGCTTCGAAATAAAATCCTTCAAAAACGAAAATATCTTGCTTAAAGGTGCCCGAAATTTCAATTTAGAACAAGTTGTGAAACTGCTTGAAAAACAAACCCATCAAACAGTTTTTGAAATTAACCTTACTGCTATTGAACAAAACTTTAGATATATCAAATCAAAAGTTTCTCGTGCCACAAAAATCATGGGAATGGTAAAAGCTTATTCGTATGGTTCTGGAACTTTTGAAGTAGCTAAATTGCTTCAAGATGCAGGAGTTGACTATCTAGCCGTTGCATATACTGACGAAGGCATTGCACTAAGACAAAAAGGTATCTCCAAACCAATTATGGTAATGAATCCTGACGAACGAGCCTTTGACACAATGTTGGATTACCAACTCGAACCTGAAATTTATAGTTTTGCTATGTTAGAATCTTTTGCAAAAGCTTGCAAAAACTCAGGAAACAGCAACCATGGAATTCATATAGAATTCGATACAGGTATGCATCGTTTGGGATTTGATCCTCAAGATTCTGAAAGATTAGAGATTGAACTTAGAAAATATCCTTTTATTGAAGTCAAGAGCATTTTTAGTCATTTAGCAGGCAGCGACGAAAGTCGATTATCGCAATTTACTTTGAAACAAATCGAACTATTTAAACAAACTGCTGCACGTTTAAAAGAAGGTTTGCCAAACAAACCCATTTTACACATTCTAAACAGTGCCGGCGTTTTTCACTATCCAGAAGGCATTTTTGATATGGTAAGATTAGGAATAGCCTTGCATGGAATTGACCCTTCAGACACGGAACAGCAAAAACTAGCCGTTGCCGGAAGTTTAAAATCCTATATTTCTCAAATTAAATCCATTCAAGCCGGCGAAGGTGTAAGCTATGGGCTGCATTCGGTGAGCAACAAAATTAGAAAAATTGCAATCATTGCAATCGGTTATGCCGACGGACTAAATCGTAAGTTGAGCAACGGCAATTGGGACGTTTTAATTAATGGCAAAAAAGCGCCAACAACCGGTCAAATCTGTATGGATATGTTTATGGCCGATGTAAGCGAAATTAGCTGTGAGGAGGGTGACGAAGTTTTAATTTTTGGCAAAGAGTTGCCTATTGAATCTATGGCTCAAAAGGCAGGAACAATACCCTACGAAATATTAACATCAATTTCGCAACGCGTTAAACGAGTTTATTGGTATGAATAACTTTTCACATTGAAGTGTAACCTTATTTCTATAATTTCGTAAAATTAAAAACACAACATAAAATATTTTAAAAACGAAACATGAAAAAAATTTTAACAACTGCTTTATCGCTTTGCGTAATTTTTGTAGCAAACGCGCAAATTGAACTTTCTCCCGATGATGTTTATTCATTAGGAACTTATCAAATGGCATACGACACCAGCGGCGGATTTGACGAGGGTACACCGGGTGCCAATAAAACCTGGGATTTTAGTAAACTCAAAAAACATTTAAATTCGAATATCCGAGTTATTCCTTATTCTGACAATGGATTAGGAATTGATGCCAATATGGTGGAAACAGAAGATGGAGATACTTTGAGTTTTATCAAAAAAACAACGACAGAAATAAACATCTTTTTTGAAACCGGTCCATCTTCTACGGATTATAAAAGCGTAAAACTTTTAAAATTTCCGGCTAAATACAACGATAGAATTATTGACTCCGCTAATTCGGTTAACTATTTTAGCGGTGATGATTTTGGAATGCCACTGATCGATTCTATAAGAATGACAACAAAAATAAAATTCGATAATAATCTAGATGCTTGGGGGACTATAAAGTTAGCTATGGGAAATTTCAATGCTTTACGTGTGAAACAGAACCTTTACTTTAACATTGCTGTTGCAGCTAAAACAGGAAAATTGCCTTATGTTAATATTCCTTCGTTTGGCCAAATAGACACCTCCATAAATTACACCTGGTTAACCAAAGGCAAAGGCCATTACTTAGCGCAATACTATCCAGACGATAATGAAATAGAATTTATGGTTTCTTCAGGTTTATCTTCAAAAACTATCTCTAAATTTAAAGCCGGTGTCTTGGTTTCAAATCCAATCAATGATCAAATGATGCTTAAAAATGCAGGAAATGATGCCGTTTTGTTGACAGTTTTTGATATCAATGGAAAACAATTAGCCATCGAAAGATTAGAAGGCAAATCGGAGTCAACTATTGAAACAAGCTCCTTTAAGCAAGGAATGTATACAATTCAAATATTAAATTTAACAACCCACTCGGTTTCGTTCCAAAAGGTTTTAAAATAGTTTAATCCATCTCAAACAAAAGCCAGAATTAAATAACTGGCTTTTGTATGGATAATATCTACATTTGCCGACCCTATGGAGCCACTATATTTTACGCTTATCAATACCAATATTCTTGCTGCCTTAACCATTATGTATATATATTGGTTTATTGGCGGTAAAAACAGTATACAGTATTTTTTTCCTAGTAATTCATCTCTTCGAAGAAATAGGGTAAAACCTAAAAAATGGAAGCTATTTTTAACTGCAATTGTGCTTGCAGCTATGACTTGGTTAAACGTAGAACAAATTGAATATTTTGTCATTAATCCGGTTCTTCACGAGGAAGTGTTTTTATGGGGTAACCGTATTATCAGTATCATTTTCCTCCTGCGTGCTTTTGGTAATTTTACCTATATTGGATTTACCAAAACTTTTAGAGATAGTACCTACGCGAAATTAGATACCTACATCTACTCACCAGCATGCATTCTAGTAGCTGTATCTGCTTATATGATTGATTTTTTAAAGTAGAATCCTGTTTGGCAACTCCGTAACTTGGTCTTAGTTTATTGGGTTCTAAACTGCTTTTTCATTGCATAACATATTCTACTCTTAATGCAAATTGAGGTAAGGTTTTCTTGCAACCTTGTCAATTAAAACACTAAACTTTAACAGTAAGTATATTGTAAACTTCTTGAAAAATTTCAAGAACCCAGAATAATTTGGATTAAACCCAAAATCCGCAATAGAAATTGCAGATTCGATTAATAATTTGATAATTAATATTGTTTGTTTTTTAGGGGCTTTATCGAATCTTCGATTTGTTACCAATTCTTTAACGAATTGCTAACAATTTCTAAATCGGAATTAAACCCAACTAAATTAGTAGTTTGATTCTTTGAATCTACTATTGATTAATTTGGGTTAAAATGTCCAAGAGTTATCACGAATATTATAATGCTCAATGGAAATTTTAATTCCTTGAGAATAACCGGTTTGATTATTGTATCCCTGAGCAAAATAAATTCCGAACTTAAAACTTTCGCGAATTAGCTTTGCAACCTTGTTTAACCCATAATAAATTTCTAGGTGTCGAGTATTGTTCTCGAAAGCCCAGAGAGCAGAAGATCCACCAGCTGCATTTACATTAAACCTTTTAAAAAAAGGAATTGCACTGGTTAAAAATCCATTAAAATTATGCCAATAATGGGCTTCTAGGTACCAATCAAATGTTGGGAATGTATTAGGTAATAGCTGATAAGTTCCCATTGGGTTAGTTAGCAAAGCCGGATCACCTCGACGTTGATATTTATAATCAACTATTGGCAAATAATTGGTTCGAAAAAATTTACCGGTACTAATAGCATATTTGCCAATTCCTATTCTTCCGTAATTGAGTGTTTGATTTATGGAAGATTGAATATAACTAAAGTCAACATCACTTCCTAAAATTCCTTTTACTCCTTGGTTATAGATAAATGAAACAGTTGGATATTTACTGCCTAAAACAATCTTTTCTTTTGGCTCTCTAATATATTGTTGAAAAGGAGTATAACTCAAAATGAGTTTAATTTCTGTGCTTTGATGAGGATCAAAACCTACGACTTCGTTGTTGTTTTTAAAAATTTCATCCCCAAGTTTTAAAAATTTATAACGTCCTATATCCTTGCGGTCACTAAAGGTAATATAATTCGAAAAATACAATCCGTTAACCACTTCAACACTGTGTCCTATTTGTAATCGCCACTGATCATAAAAGTTACTACGTCTAAACATATTAATAAACGCTTCAAACGGATTTATCATCATAAACTCTCTCGCTGCATAAACATAATATCGCGAACGACGAATAGGATTGTACAAGTGTGAAAAATACATGGAACCCTTTACATCTTGATTTAAAAATCCATAATTTACATAGGGTGCCGCTATAATGGATTGTCGGTTTTCTAATCTTTTACTATAAGAAACGAAGTAACCCGCTCTAAAACCTCCTACACTTCCAGGTTGAAGCATTGAAATGAGAGGAGCAAACTCAACTCTTTCCTGCTTTTCACGATTGATACGTCCTTGCCCCCACCATAATACTTTTAATGGAGTAATTTTATTAAAAATTTTATCTATTGAATCCAAGTACCACTTGCTGCTGAGCACTAAATTTATACTGTCGCGATAATTTGTATATACTATTTCACTTTGACTCAATGTGTCCTTTCGTTGTTTATTCCACCAATCCTTGTTTCGATCATAGGCTGAGTCGAAAGCTGCACTAACCTCATTTCCAAAAAACCGCGAGGGTAAGGTAAAGTTTGATTGATAATTCGAGTAATGAACCGATGTTTTGCCTTCGCGCTTTCCTAAATCGGCTCGCTTGGTGTATGTAAACACTTGATTATCTACATAAACAAAATTGCTATCTGTAATCAAATAATTTTGTGTGATGTTAAAATCGGTGTACTGAGGAATATGGTTTGGGTTTAGCGAAAAACTTACACTTTTAATAATCCATAAACTATCGTAGACTTCTGTTTCACCGCTAAACAAGGCATTACCAATTTTTCGAGGGGTGATTTTAATTCTATATATCTTTTGATTGTTTTGGTAATAGGAACCCAATAATTTAAATTTATACGAAATATTGGAACCGGGACTAAAGGGAGACACATATTTCACTTCGCTTAATTTGCCTAAATCAACTAAATTCTTGTAAAAATTGAATTCACCATCTACTACTGACAAAAAATAAAGTGCGTATTTATCACCCAAAATTCGCACACCATTTCGCTCTTCTTTTACCAAATCTGGCTTTCCCCAATACTTTGTAAGGTCCACCTCGGCAAAATTCATGTTTGGTATTAATGGCGATTTCTTTATTTCTGCTTCAACCGAATCTATATTTAAAGGCTGACGCTTTTTTCTCTTTTGCTTTTTCGTTAATTCTGCCGAATCAATTACTAATATATCAGAAGCTTTTATATACCCGCGGCATTTGTAGTTTAACAATTCTTTATTGATTTTATTTCGATTGGCAATTACATGCTGAATAATGTCCCAAGCCGGATCATACCGTTTATTAAAAATTTCTACCTCCTTGAGCTTTTGCTCTTTTTCGGTTAAAATGATGGTGACTGTTGTATTTTGACTTATTGGCATGTTCAAAGAATAATTTGAATAACCAATTGCAGAAATCACTATTTCATAATACCCTTCTTCTAATTTTAGTTTAAACTTACCTTGATTATCGGTAGCGGTTCCTAAATTATCGTTTCGAAGCCTTATAGAAGCACCATATAATAACTGTCCGCTCGAATCCTTAACGATTCCAGTAAGGGTAAAATATCGCTGTGCCGTTAAATGGCTGCAAGTAGAAAAAAGTATAGAAACAATTACAAGAAATCGCGTCATTGAAAGATAAACGCAAATTAAGCCTAAAAGTTACTTCACAACCAAATCGTATAAACTGTTTCGATAAAATGACGGCAATATTTGAAAAACGATACCCGTAAAATTAGTTTTAGAAATTTCGGGGTAAATTTTTACCGAGATTTTTTGGAGGGATTAAATTCTCGACTACTTTTTCTTTGGTTCGCGCCAAAGCCAAGGATTGCCAACAATATAATCTTTCACCTTTTTGCTTCCTAAACGCTCAACTTCAAGTTCGGCTTCCTTTCGTGTGCTTATTTGTTTTGTCCAAGCGTAATAATAATTTTGCTCTGTTACTAAAACTTGTGAGGTTTCGTTATACGTTTTCAACAAGTATTTCTGATAGTTTTTTAAGTTGTTAAAGTATCTAAAAACACCAATGATTACGTAATAATTCCATTGTGCAGAGTTGTCTTCAATCTCTTCAACACCAATACGGTGCGAGGAAGCCGGATCTGAATTAACTTGAGGACTTCGGCCCCATTGATCGGTCGTTACTCCCTTAGGGGTATTCGGTTCAAGATCTAAATCATCCGAAATTCCATCACCATCCGAATCTTCAGATTGTTCTGGGATAATGCCATTGGATCCAATGGAGGCAATGCCTTGCTTATTAACAGTAGCTCCCTTCAGAGAAAATACTTCTTCGTCTGCACAATCCATAATGCCATCCCCATCACTATCCATTGCAACACCATGGCGATCAACTATGCATTGTGAAGCATCAAAGCTTGGCTTACCAGATGTATGACTCCAATGGGGTGTTTCTGGTTCTTTATCGTTGATATCAGGAATATTATCGTTGTCGGTATCTATCAGAGTTTCATCTACTTCTTCTGCAGGCAATTTAGCTGATTTACCATCGTTTTCTTTTCCGGTTAGTTTAACTTGCATTTCAGGCATAATGGCAATTCCTGATTTATCTACCACAAAACCCTTCGGAGAATCAGCTTCTTGATCCAATAAATCAATAACACCATCCTTATCACCGTCGAGCGCAATCCCCATAGCATCTACTGGAGCGCCAAAAGGAGTATTTTCTTGTTTATCAAGACAATCTGCAACATTATCGCGATCTAAATCCAAGGCAACCCCAAATTTGTCAACCCCACAATGCACAGTTGTTTTTGGTTCTTTGTCAAACAAGTCTTCTACCCCATCTTTGTCAGAATCTAGATTCGATTTCCTTGTGGTAAACTTATATCCTAAAATAATTTCATTGGTGTATTTTGAAGGCAGTTGAGTTTTGGAATTGTTTATTGCTAGCGTATATGCAAGTGTAAATCTTTTAAGAAGTTTTACACCCAACATCATATCAAATCCATAAAGTTGACGATATCCTGCGCCAAGCATAATCATATCTCTATAATTGCTCATTAAAGAGAAATCTAACTGAGGATCAACACTCTTTGCCATGCGAACCCTAACACTTGGATCAAGACTTAGAATGCCTGGAAGTAAGGTTAGTTGATAAGCTGCACTTGCCATAAAATGCTTACCAAAATAGTAATTATAATTTTTAAGATTATTAACTGATATATCAACAGGATTAGCATTTAACAATCGGTTGCCAACAAAGCCAATATTAAGTTTATCGATGCGATAGGCAATGCCCACATTACCATCGAATCCGCTTGATTTTGAGGCATTATCCTTCAATGACAAATCCTTTTTAATTTCTGGATTTGCGTTTGCATCGAGTAATTTATTTTGCTCGTAGACAGCAGTTGCAGCTACCGAAAATATGGCGTTATGAGGTAAAACAAATCTATAATTGAAGGACCCTGAAACTCCTGCACGATTAATAAAGTTTACAACATCGTTGCTTGCCTGAAAGGCATAGGCATATCGTCCATTTTTTAAATTGGCGTCTACGTTTAGCAAAAATGTTTCTGGATTTCTGCTATGATTTTGCCACTGGTTTCGGTTTAGTAAAAATACATTATTTCCTTTATTGCCAGCAAACGCGGGATTAGACAATACAGGATTTAATTGATAGCTGCTTAGAACCGGAAATTGCTGACCATACAAAGTTGCATGAATAAGGGCCAAACCAACAATACCTAAAATTTTCAATGCCTTCATGGTTGCTTAATTAAAAACCAAAGCTAATTAATTACCCGAAAGATTAAATTAATCGAATTATGACTAAAGGTGTTGATTGTTTAATGTGATGAGCAAAGCTTTAAGAAATAAATTGCAAGCAATAGACTTTGTTTCACAAACTACTGAAAATCAGCAAAATAAAACTGCATGCTTACCTGTATAAATTCTTGAACACTTAAAGCATAACAGGTGCATAATACCTTGGTAATTATTATTTTACAATAAGCTTTTGCTTATGTAACACGGTATTATCCTGAATAATCGTTAATTGATAAATACCCGCAGCTACGGAAGGGGTGTTAAACGTTTGCTGAAAGTTTTCAGAAATAGCCCGTTTTTCACTCAAAACAGGTTGACCAATCATATCGGTTAAAATTATTTCGTAGGCGCCATCTTTCTCAAAATTTATAATAAATTCCTCATCTACCGGGTTTGGGAAAACTGAAATTTTATCAAATCGTTCTGAAATAGGTGTAGGTGTTTTAACAATAAATAACGACGATCTTAAATTCAACAAATTAAAGCGCATCAAATCGGCTTGCTGCTTAGTAAACATCACTGTGCAAGGGTAAGGCGAATAGTCCATGTAATTTTCAATCATATCCGGTTTGTCGCCCAATCCATCGCTACAAGTATTTTTATTAGCACTGCAACTGGTCGTTGCTGAATTAGAATTTGGTGTATCTAAAATCCCGTCATCTTCGCCCGAACATGTAAATCTTTTATCAGCCCATATATGTCTTAGTCCTAAAAAATGGCCAACTTCATGCACTATCGTGCGCTCTTTTAACGAAGTAGCCAATTTATCTAAAGGATTATCAACTCCTACAAATTGATAATTAACAACTACGCCTTGAAAATTAATTGATTTGAAAACAGCAGAATTCCAAAACTTGGCATTTGTTGGAGGAAATGCATAGGCAATTGTGGAAAGTATGCCATTGAAGGTAAATTTACAAACCCAAATATTTAAATACTTATTGGGATCCCAAGCATTAACGCCTTGGGTTGTAGTGGATTTTACGTCCTCGGCAAAACCCTGAAAATCAATAAAATCGGTACGGTTAGTTTTTACGCGATTTATACCGTTGCTTGGTTTACCATCTGGATCTATGGTTGCTAAAAAAAACTCAATGCGGGTGTCGCCTACAACCGGCTTAAATACATTGCGAACGCGATTAGTATCTTTGTGCAAATGCCTAAAAGATTCGTTTAAGGCTTTGATTTGAGAAATAACCAAGGAGTCGTGAATATTTTGCTCGGTGAGGTTCCATACAATATGAAATACCACAGGTATTTTATAAACGGTATCACTGCTGCTTGCCTTATTTAATCGTTGTGTCGAGTTCATCGATTCACTTCGAGTTTGGTCTAAGACGTTTTTAAATCCGGGAAATTTTGATTCTAAATAGGCTTCGTACTCGGAAGTGCCACAAGGTTTCTGAGCAAATCCGTTCAAACTAATAAGAAGAATGGCAAAAAGGGTGATTATAAATCTCGTCATTGTTTGATATTTTTAGCCCAAGATTTCATAAGCTTTCTTGGACGATGTATGTTTCTAAGTAAAATAATTCATAATTATTGACCTTTAAAAATTGGTTTTCGCTTTTCTATAAACGATTGAACCCCTTCTTTATTATCGTAACTGTTTCCTGCTATTTCTTGACAATATGCCTCATACTCGATTACAGTTTCCATATCGCTTGAAGTGGAGCGATTGAGCATTTTTTTCATGAGTCCGATTGCTTTTGTGGGAGCATTGGCATAATAATTAGCAATCTCATTCACCACTGAATCCAAATTTTCTAAACTGGTAACTCGATTGGCAATTCCCCAGTCAAATGCTTGCTGACCTGAAATTTTTGGTGCCATTGTTGCAATTTCGAAAGCACGTGTGCTCCCTACCAAACGCGGTAAGAAATAGGAAGACCCCGAATCAAGTACCAAGCCAATATTAATGAACGCTTCAACCAAAACAGCTTCTTGAGCAGCAATTATAAAATCGCAAGCGAGCGCTAATGAACACCCCGCACCGGCTGCTACACCGTTTAAACGACAAATTATTGGTTTAGGCATATTGCGCATAGCTCTAATTATAGGATTGTAGCGTTTATTAATTGAATCAATGAACGACCGTTTTTCAATACCTGAAATTGCTTTTAAATCTTGTCCTGAACAAAAAGCCTTTCCAGATCCGGTTAGTACAATAACTCGCACCTCAACATCGGCTGCCGCAGACTTAAAAGCATCTTGCAATTCATAACTTAACGCATCATCAATTGCATTGAAAACCTCAGGGCGATTTAGTGTTATTGTTAAAACTGAACCTTCTTTAAGGTAAAGGATTGTCTTAAATTCCATAGGTTAGCAAAGTAAGTACTATTGGACTTAATATCCCAATAATTATTCCAAAGATAACTTCCGTTACAGATTGCGTCTTGGTAAATAATTTAGCCCAAACTGCTCCAATTAAAATTACTGCATTTACGATACCCAAAATTAAATAAGCCAAATAATTTGGGTTCGCCAATCCATTGATACCGGGAACTTCCCAGCTAAAAATAAAGCCAAAACACATAAATAAAGCAATTACTAAAGTATGCAAGCTGCTCGAATTTTTGGCCAAATTCAATAGGAAGGCGAGCATCAAACTAAACACAAAACCCATTACCACAGAAGCGAACATTGGTTTGAAGTCACCTAAAAAAATGACATTAAGACTTAATAAAATCAACAAAATAATAACAGAATAAAAAATTGTGTACACCAAAATTTTCCGTCGTGAATTAACCACCATTTCTGAGATATGCGACCATTGAAATTCTTTATTATCACTATACAAAGCCGCCGCCGTATAAAATAAAGGTAATATTACAATGCTTAAAAAAAACAAGGTTATATCAAACCCCAATACAGCTCCTTTTTTACCGGTAAGCAGTAATAAAAATAATAAATTACAAAAGGCTACAAACAGTGGTTGGGTAGCAATTGAGAAGTATTTAGCGAATTTTAACATTGGCGCAAAGCTAAAAGGCTTTTCGCAATCGTGCTACTGGAATATTTAATTGCTCCCGATACTTTGCAACCGTGCGTCGAGCCATCGTATAACCCTTTATTTTAAGTAGTTCGGTAAGCTCATCATCGTTCATTGGATTGTTTTTATCCTCATTATTGATGGCTTCGTGCATAATTCGTTTAACTTCTTTGGTCGTAATTTCTTCACCACCTTCGCTTACAATGCCCTCCGAGAAAAAGTATTTCAAAAGAAAAATACCGTAATCGGTTTGAACATATTTGCTCGTAGCAACACGAGAAACCGTAGAAATATCCATATGAATTTTTTCGGCAATATCTTTAAGTTTCATAGGTCTAACTTTTGAAGCATCGCCGGTTCTAAAAAACTCACGTTGAATATCAACAATGGCGCTCATGGTATTGAGTAATGTATTTTGCCTCTGCTTTACCGCCTCAATAAACCATTTTGCTCCATCAATTTTTTGCTTAACGAACTGAACAGCCTCTTTGGATTGTGGCGTTTTTACTTGATGACGCTCAAACTCCACCAAAGTATCTATGAATCCTTTGCTAATTCTTAAGTCGGGCTGATTGCCCTGATTTATTAAAATTTCCAATTCCCCATAGCTATCCCTAACAATAAAATCTGGAATAATGGTTTCGTTCTTTCGATCTTCCTCGGCTGAAGCCGGTTTAGGATTTAACTTGGTTATGAAATGAACAGCCTCCTTCAAATAATCGACGTGAACATCCAATTTTGTTGCAATTTTTTCAAAATGACGCTTCGAAAAGTCCTCCATGCAATTGGTGATTACCAGTTTTGCCAATTCCATAATTGGATTTTTACCACGTTCTTCTTTACGTCGTATTTGAATGAGTAAACACTCCTGAAGTGTTCTTGCCCCAACTCCCGGAGGATCAAAACCTTGAATAATCTTCAGAACCCGCTCTAAATCTTCTACCTGAGCTTGGATATTATATTGAAACAGAAAGTCGTTCGCAATAGAACGCAATTCTCTGCGCAAATAACCATCGTCGTCTAAAGAACCAACAATTTGCTCGGCCAGTTTTTCATCTTGTTCTGAATCCAAAACATTGTGAACCTGCTCAATCAAATTATCTCGAAAACTGCTTGTAAAACTTACAATTGGAAATTCTTTTTCTTCGGCATCTGGAACATAATCCTCGTTTAATCTAAAATCTCCGGTATCATCGTCGTTGTATTCAGGCAAATCAACAGTTTCAATCGACTTATCCAATTCCTCAATTTCTGAATCATCAAAGTCTGAAGGGGTCACTTCCTCCGATTCTCCATCGCTGTCATTGCCATCAAAACTGTCTTCGGCAAACTCTGGAATAATTTCATCATCATCTTTACCTGCCTCTAAAGCAGGGTTTTCAATCATTTCATCCTCGAGTCTTTGTTCAAAACTGAGCGTATTTAATTCTAACAACTTCACAAACATGAGTTGCTGTGGCGAAAGCTTTTGTTGCAGTTTATGACTTAGATTTTGTTTTAACATCGCAAGGGGTCAATCAGGAAAATTAAATTAATTTTGCCAAAATTAGAATATTAACACGATATAAAAGAAATGCTAATTAAAGATTTATCAAATTTTGTAAATAAAGAAGTTACACTTAAAGGTTGGGTGGCCAACCGCCGAGATGGAAAAGGCTTGGTTTTTATCAACTTACGCGATGGAAGCGGCCAATGCCAGTGTATTGTGGATGAAAAATTAATAGATACCGAAAAATTTGAAGCAGCCGGTTCTTTAGGACTTGAAAGCTCTGTAATTTTAACTGGCCAAGTGGTAGCCGACGAAAGACAAATCGGTGGCTACGAGTTGCATATTTCGGATATTGATGTTCTTCAAAATGTTAAAGATTATCCAATTGCAAAAAAAGAACACGGCATCGATTTCCTAATGGACCAACGCCACTTGTGGTTGCGCAGTAATCGTCAATGGGCTATCATGAAAATTAGAAACCGCATTATTTTTTCGATTCATCAGTTCTTCCAAGGCGAAGGTTTTGTACAAATGGATGCCCCAATTTTTACTGGCAATGCCTGCGAAGGAACTTCAAATCTTTTTGAAACCGATTACTATGGCGACCCTGCCTATCTATCCCAATCTGGGCAGCTTTACGGTGAGGCAATGGCTATGGCGATGGGTAAAATATATACTTTCGGACCAACCTTTCGAGCCGAAAAGTCAAAAACCCGCCGACATTTATCGGAGTTTTGGATGATTGAACCCGAAATGGCTTTTCATGATATTTTTGATAACATGGATTTAATTGAGCAGTTTCTGCATCACGTTTTAAACGATGTGCTTGAATCGTGCAAGGAAGAATTAAAAATAATTGGTCGCGAAACCGATCTGCTCGAAAGCAGTTTAAAACCTTTTCCTCGATTAACTTATGATGAAGCGGTAAAAATTATTAAAGGTGAGGAAGATGTCAATGGTCAAAACAGTATAAAATCGCTCGAAGATTTACTGGCTAATAATCAAAACCGTTTTAATGAACTGAATCTTGAAATTATAGAGCGCGAAACAAAACTCAAAACGCCGGGCATGAAAAAAGGCGAAATCAATTTTAATCAAACTAAAATCATTCAGTTAAAAAATGATGTGAAGGACGTTGAAGAAGACTTGCGCAATATTCCACAATGGATTAGTTCTGCCAAAAACTTCGAATACGGCAACGATTTTGGAGGAAGCGATGAAACGGTGATTACCCGATTGTTCGATTCACCAATAATGGTTTACGATTGGCCGCATGCCGTAAAAGCATTTTACTTAAAACGCAATCCTAACGACAACCGCTTTGCACGTGGTGTGGATGTTTTAGCTCCTGAAGGTTATGGTGAAATAGTAGGCGGCGGCGAACGAGAAACGGATGAAGCACTCCTAACACAAAAAATAATTGACCACGAATTACCTATGCATGAATTTGAATGGTACCTCGATTTACGCAGATACGGCTCAGTGCCTCATGCAGGTTTTGGCTTAGGTTTGGAGCGTTTGGTTACTTGGGTTTGTAAATTAAAGCACGTGCGCGAATCCATTCCATTTCCAAGAATGTATGGACGCTTAATGCCTTAAAATTGAAATGATTGTAACGGCTATTTTAAAATCTTTGCAATGGATTGATAAATTTAAGCCAGCAATTCTACTTGCTGTATTTCACCTATGCCTCTGTTCGCAAAACATAGCACAAAACCTTTCTATGGATGGGGCTTTTAAACTTTATTATCTTAATTCCAAAAATCTTTTCGTTAAAGGGCTATACATTGACTCTCTTGCTAGCGGTGAGTGGAAATTTTACGACCAAAGTGGTGCATTACTTGCGGTACATAATTGCCGAAATGAACAACTAAACGACTCGTTTAAAACCTTTTACCAAAAAAAAATAAAGGTCAAAGGCTTTTATAAAGACAACAAAAAGCAAGGGCTTTGGACAACCTACGACCAGTTTGAAGTTTGGGGAACACGCTATTGTCAGAACGATACCCTTATCGGTATTGAATAGAACAAATCGCAACGAATAACTTATAAAAATGGCAAAGCCAATGGCGAATACCTTCGCTATAATTCGAAAGGAAAAGTTATGGTTAGAGGCAATTTTGTTAATGATTCGCGCGAAGGTCTATGGCTGCTTAAAGACGGGGCCATTTATCTTTACAACTTCAAAAATAACCTGCTCAACGACACAACGTATCAATTTTATGGAGACTCTTCGCTTAACTCAAAATCGGTTTATAAAGACGGAAAGCTAAATGGCCCAAGCTTCTACTATCGCGCAGAGCATTCAAAAGACCAAACATCCATTAAATACAACTTATGGAAAGTAGAAAACTTTAAAGCCAATGAGTGGCATGGTTCAAAGATCCAATTATTTAGTAATGCAGACACCGCCACTATTGAATATTACGAAAATAACCTCCCGAAAGGGATTCATAAGCATTTCGCGTTTAATGGAGAATTAATCGAATGGCATCAATTTAAGGAGCATCCGGATTACAAACTTTTAGATACAGCATTATATTGGAATGATTCAGGCCTATTGCGTCGAACCTCAAATCAATGTAGTAATCGTGCTCAAACACCTAATTTTGCTCGAACCTGGGATACAGAAGGCAAACTAATATTTAACAAAACGAAGTACATTCTTGATAAAATCTATTAACACAATTTTTACACCTACAGCAAGGGAGAACTCGAGTCTGAAAAACATTGGCAAGACGGAATTAAAGTTGGAAATTGGTTTAAAAAAGGCAAATACGATGTTATTTATACCAATGGAAGGCCAGACAAACCAATGGAAAATGAAGATTATGATTCTGATTCTGACGATTATGTTTTAGAAGCTGGAAATGGCTCAAGCTACGTGGATGAAAGACTCGGGAACCGTTTAAAAAATCAGAATACCGGCTTTCTGGATTGCAGGTGTGCATTGAATCGAACTGTTAACGTAAGAAAACAACAAAGACTTCTCTAATTTAGCCCTTGACAGTTTAAAATTATCAGGAAGCATTATTTTAAAAGTTACGGTTTTTCAGGATGGTCGCCCTGCTGCCCCGCGTTTCCTCAAACATTTACACCCCTTGGCCGACGAATTTGCACTGTATCTGGCTATTAATTAAACTTGTAAACCACTTCAAAATCGAGGCTTTGAACAAAGTTCAAAATACTATATCACCTTCCAATTTTAAACTTTTTAGTTTCTAATCCTCCATTCAATTTCAAATGCGAGGGTCTGATGGATTTTCACGATGAGTTTGTAGCCTCGCCGTTAGTAAAACCACAAGTCCACACCGACCGGAACCAGCGCAATGCTACACTGTGGCTTGGACTAAACTCTCCAAGTAACGTAAATAGTTTATTCCAATTAGGCGTTTAAAACTTGTATCCAAAATGCAACCCTGGCTCAAAAAGAAAATATTTTGGCCAACGATTATCAACCTTCGTAAAAGATGTAGGCATATTCGCATCAATGGGTCGATAAGTTAAAGCCACGGAAGGTTCAATAAAAATCGATTTGTAAAAAAGGCTTTATGGTAACCTAAACGAAAGGTCATAAACAACTGATACCCATTTTGTATCTTTTTATTTTCCTCATCAAAGTAAGTTTGCCTTGAATTAAAAGCATGCACCGCTGTATAAGCCCTTTTCCAAACAAACCTTTGATAAGCAAGAGCTACCCCGAAGGAACGAATATAGCCGGGGTACTTTTCTGCGGGTGCTTCGAATTATTTGCCAAAAGGAATTCCCAGTGGCCAAGCATGCTTGCAAGTTTTAAGCTCTATCGAAACTACATTTTTTGGTGTAATGCGATAACCCAAATTAAGTTGATAAAATTAAGGGTTATTATTGTCTTGAGTATTGAAATTAGCAAACATGAACAAGGAACTTCCTTCAAAAAACTTTCTGTAATTGGAGTCTTGATTTGAATTTTGACCGTACCCAAAACTAATGTTTAGAGTAAATGTTGTAACCAAAATTAGAAGGTTGTTTTTCATCGTTTAAGTGATTGATTGTTAAATTTAAGGCAAAATTAGCTCAGCCCCAATTCACAATTCATTCACTTAAGTTAATAAATATAAAAGGTATCAATGCAACCCCCTTAAACCCTTTTTATTTCCTAAAAGCCTATTTCGCATCCTGCTAAGCGATTGATCAGTTATTCCCAGAAAACTTGCGATTTGATATTGTGGAACTCTTTGCAATAAATCTGGTCGGGTTTGGACTAAATTAAGATAGCGCTGTTCGGGTGAAGCAATTTTAAATTCATCAAACTCAGCTTTGCTCTTAGCCAATAATTCTTCAGATAAAATTCTACAAAGCGTTTCAAATCGAGGAAACTTTTGAAATATATCTGTTTCCATTTCAGAATTTGTTACAATAAATATGCAGTCTTCCACACACGCAACAAAATATTCTGACGGTTTTATATTTATTATGACTATCGTTTTTTATGCTGTTGAATATTAGTCTCTTAAAAAAGTATAAAAAGTTAGCTTTGGAAGTCAATTTTGTGGCGGAATAGGGTGGGTTGCACATAATGAATTCAAAGATTCTGCCTCGGTGCAAAATGCTGTCGTTCTTTCGTCACCTTGCTTTATGTAGTAACTTCTAATACAACCCTTTATAGCAAAATAACCGTAATCACAAACCTGTCCCTCTTTTAGTAACAAGGTCCCTTTTTTGTATTGTTTGAACAAACTTAAGTCTAGAATCGCTTTCTTCTCTTCATCCCTTAATGGCATGTACCTTGAAATGTAGTCAAAAAGTAAATTTCCCATGTTCTCTATTTTTGTAATTAATTAATAGTCTGTAAAATTACCCCTACCTCGCAAAATCTTCTCCAACTTGCGTCTTTTTGCCACTTCATTTGATTATCATCTATAAACCAAACCGGATGAGCATGCCAAATTTTACTTTCTGCCTCGGTTAATTCATCGTCAATAACATTGGCAAGCAGTTCGCAAATTTCTTGGTCTTCAAAAGTTTGCGATTCATTATAGACTTCAATTGTTTTGTTCATTCAATAGCTGCTAAGGTTTCAAAAAATAGCCGATTACCAAACTCAAAACTATTTGTGATAAAAAATTTGATATGAAGAACAACGCTTTATTTAAGCACTGATGTACCAATCTCCTGTAGTTGTTGTTATGCATTCGGATTTTTTTTTCTATCAGGCAATTTTAACAAAGTTATCTTCAAGTTTAACATTAAAATTAATCTCTGCTTTTAATGCCTTAAACACTTTTATAATAGTGTCGATTGTTGCACTGTTAGAGCTGCTTTCCAGTTTTGATATTTGAGCTTTTTGAACACCAACAAGTCGTCCAAGTTCTTCTTGTGTTAAATGACGTTCTTGTCTTGCCGATTTAATCATCTTTCCTAAAACGTCCATACTAAGTTCATATTCGTATTCGTCACGGTCAGTTGTTTCCATTTTGCCAATATACTTGTCTTTCATTTCGGCAAGTGAATAAGGCTTGATTTCTTTAATCGCAATATGTTTATTATTGAAATATTTATCTTTAAGTCTTGTAGTTCCGTCAATTTCACTTGCAAGCACTTTGGCAACTTTTTTGATGAAACCATGGGTCGCAACTTCCAAAGTTTCCTTTGTTATCTGCCTCTTACCAAAATGCAAGAAGCCTAATTTGAAGTCCTGCATATTTTACACGAAACTCCCAAATGCTATTTTGCAGTTTCTTTAAAGTTTTGGATGATTTGTCTGTTCGGCAAGGTCAATATTGTAAAATACTTTCTTGATTTTTTTAGAGTTTAAACGCAAAATAAACTCGTCTGCCTCTTCTAAAAATATTGTTTCAAAATATCTCAGATAATTATTTCCTTTTTAACCGTCACAAAGGTTTATAAAGTTTCTAAATATAGAAACTAACTTTTGAGTGGCTTTATTGTTGTAGGTTTTTACTAAGCTAACACATACCTACTTATTATTTAAATACTCTTTCTTAATCCATTGGCTAAATACCAATACATCTTCAGTACCTTAATAAAAACAATCAATCCTAGTCTTTCTTCCGGTTTAAACCCAATGCTTTCAAAATAAATTTAGGTAAGGGTTTGGTTTGATCGCGTTTTTTGAGATACAAGTACCAACCTATCTTTTTGAGTATCGGAATTTTATAGGTTTCTACAAATTCAATTAAGGTTCCATCCGGATCTTCGAGGTAGGTAAAGTGACCTGCAGCAGCGCCCATGTCGAAACTCTGACTGCTGTCTACTGTAAACGGGAAACCCGTGACTTCGCATTCGGCCTTTAGGTCGGCCATTCCTATAACATCAAAACACAAGTGAATAAAACCTCTGTCGCCCCAAAGTCTATTTTCAAATATTCGTCTTGGCTTTCTGCTCTGTGTTGCCATTAGTTCAATCTCCGTTGGGCCTAATAATTCGCTAAACGCACCAACCCGTTTCTCGGAATGACGCAATAATACCCTTCTAAATTTATCATCGCCGCCCGGCATCCCTGCCAAATCTGCAAAACATTCGGTTTTGTCATAAACTACTGTATCATACCCTAAAATATCTTTGTAAAGTTTTAATGATTTTTCAACATCGGTAACGCCTAACACAACACCACAAACTCCGCCAGTTAAGTCACCTGTATTAGTGTACCACGAATTAAATTCTACCAATTGAAATATATTTCCAAAAGGGTCTTTAACCGAAAAGGAGTTATTGCCTGCCGGGTCAACCACCAAATCCGTCATCAGGTGTGTACCGTTGTTCAACATGGCTTCATAGGTCTGTTTCACATCTCGGCATTTAATTTTTGGATATAAAATTCCTAAATCACCGAGCTTAATTTCAAAATCAGGCAATTGAGGAACCCTACTCGTGTATTGCCATATTTCAAAACCTCCACCTCCTTGCAAGCTTATGGCTAAGATAGCGTGCCTTTGATGCGCTTGACCTGCAGTGTATGGCAACATCAAATTTGCTTCTGCTGCTTCTTCAAATATTGGCACATCCATGGCGAAATTCTTTCGATACCACGCCCATGCTTCATGAACATTTGGAATTCCGATACCTATTTGTTGTATTCCGCTGATGTGTTTAGTCATGCAACAAAAATAAGGCAATCCCTTAAAACTAGAAATAAGGATTAAACAGTTTCACAAGGATACATGGCAGAATAAGGCAAGTATTTACTCAATTAGATAGGCGTACCCAATACGAACATAATAATTTTGTGGTAAAATTGTATAATGCCAATCAGCTACAGATTGTGAACGTATAGAAACAGAAGGGTTTCTAACGGTTGATTTAAAGTAATTGATATCGAACAAAGCAATGGGAACATTTATATTGACAAAACTGCGTTCATCAATTTTAAAATTGATTCTTGGAATCACAAAGCCATATAATTCAATTCCTGAATTTGTTGAGGGGAAATTTTTCGTACTAAAAGGTTTTGTTTTGAAATAAATAAAATTGGGTTGTAAGGCTAAACCAACCGATGCCGTAACATCAGATTTGGCGTCTTTCATAAATTCATAAATAAACTCGTACCTTAAGCGTATATAGGTACTCTTGGCAACACCTCCTGAAACGGCACTGTTACCGGGGTTGGCTGTTGCAAAAAATGTTGATTTATTCTTAAAACCATTTACAATAGCATCCACCAATTCAATTTCGTGGTAGTTGCTATTTTTGGTTTTCCAAGCGAAAGCAACCGTTGGATGCAGAATTTGAAAACTGTTGATGTTATTAATATTGGTTGAAAAACTGTCTGAATCAACGAAGCGACCCTGACTGTAACTCGACAAGTTGTAAATTTTTAAAACTTTTTTATAGGCCTCTTTTTGTTGAGCTTGGCCGTGAATGGTTGAGAAACAAAATACTAAACTTACAATTCGATAATACATGGATTTTAAACGCAAAATTATAAATCCAAGTACTCAATGGTTTTTACGAGCATATTTTAGGACACTAAAAAAGACAAACCACATGATTATTAATCTAGGTTTTAAATCCTCAACACTTCATAACCAAGGATCCAACTTGATTGCTTTTTTAAAAAAAACGGAAGGTAAAAAGCGCTTAATTTGAACCATAAAACGTTCTTTTTTTCCAATCAACACCTCTCGCTTATTTTGTTTAATGGCCTCTATAATTTGAGTTGCGCAGGCTGATGCACTCAAACCTTTTAAATGAGATTCGTCCATGCTGCCTTTCATCGTTCCATCTGCATTTAATGCGTTCAACGATATATTGGTAGTTATGCTTACCGGGCAAATCATTGTAATTTTAACTTTGTATTTAAAATTTTCGATTGCCAAGGATTCAAAATAGCCATGCAGAGCGTGTTTACTGGCAGAATATGCACTTCGCAAACCCCATCCAAATTTTCCGGTTAAACTACTCACCACTGCAAAATGCCCGCCTCTGGCTTTAATAAATTCGCGAAGCAACGCTTGGCTCAATTGGACCTGCCCAAAAAAGTTAACTTCCATAATCTTTCGAAGCACTTCTAATTTAGTATCTATAGCCAAACCCCGTTGTGAAATTCCTCCATTATTAATCAGCACATCTATTTTCCCTGTCAAGGTAAGGGCTTTTTCAACCAAGGATTCGGCGTCAACTATAGCCGTCAAATCAAAAGGCAAAACCAAACACCGTGCGCCAAGTGACTCGCAAACACTAGCAACTTCCTCCAATTCAGCCTGTCGTCGTGATGAAAGAATTAGCGAACAGTTTAAGGCTGCATATTGCAACGCCAATTCCTTGCCAATTCCGCTGCTAGCTCCCGTTATCCAAATAGTTTTAGTTTGCATTATATCCAGGTTAAAATATAGCTTTCGTTATCTTGCATTTCCTTATCAATCATTAGTGGCGTTTCAAATACTCGATGATTTACCACTGCATAAACTCTAAAATAAACCTTCAAATCTAACCAAGGTTCCACGCGTTTAAAACAAAAATTTAAGGTTTGATTTTCTAAGTCAATGGCTTTTAATTGAATATGTTCTTTAAAATCTACTTCGTGAATAGAACCGTACTTAAACACCGATTCCTTAGCACTCCATAACAAACAACTACAAGCTAAGTTAAAGCCCGGGGCAAACAAAGCCGCTTCTTCCGGAGTCGTAAACTTATGGACTATGTGTTGAATTCGACTATCAAACAACTCAAGATCAATACCACAGGCATTTTCAAAATTAAAAATAGCAGCCGACATATTGCCGGAATGGGTTATCGAAATATGGCCATCGTCATCCTTTAAAAAAGGTTTTCCTTCGAGGTTCTTAATTATTTTGGATGAACTTTCGCCAACAACTTCTTGCAAGGCGATACGTGCCGACAACCAATGGGTATTGCGCCGTTCAATTTTAAATGGTACAAATTCATCAATGGTTAATAGCCCCTGCAACGCTTCAGGTTTTTCATTTATATACCAAAGAGCTATTTGGCCATGAGCATGTATATGTTTGTTGACGAGTGGCAAAATGTAAGACTACAAATTTACAGGAAATTGGATGGTTTATAATTCCTAAAGGAAGCACCTGATTTCAATCCATTCAACATATCGAATGTAGAAAACGAATTGGTTCTTAAAATTCAATTACGTAAAACGTTTTAACTTTTCCTTTGCTGTGTCAATTAAATAATAAACCATGGGAACTAAAAACACAGTCAAAATTAAAGAGGAAAGAAGTCCGCCAATGATAACCCATGCCAAACCGTTTTTCCATTCGGCTGCTGTTCCTGTTGCCATTGCAATGGGAAGCATACCTACAACCATTGAAAGCGTTGTCATAAGAATTGGTCGCATTCGACCTTTTCCTGCAATGATTAATGCTTCTTTAAAATGTTTACCTTCTGCTTTTAATTGATTGGTAAAGTCCACAATCAGGATAGCGTTTTTTACCACTAATCCCATCAACATAATTAAACCCAATAAAGCGAATAAACTTAAATTGCTTAACGACAAATTCAATGCAAGAAATGCCCCAATTGCTGCTACAGGAATAGAAAATAAAACGACAAATGGGTAAACAAAACTATCGTAAAGGGCTACCATAATTAGGTATATCAGCAAAAATGAAATGAGCAATACGGAACCTAGTGCACCAAAACTATCATTCTGTCTTTTAATGTCGCTCCCCCAAGTCATTTGTATTCCATTTGGTAGTGGATTTTCTTTGAGATAAACCACTACATCATCTGCAACTGTTCCAGATGGTCTACCCAATGCGTCAGAAGTAAGTGTAACTGCTGGTTGGCGGTCTTTTCTTTCCAATAACGATGGAGAATTACCTTGCTCTACTTTTGCAAATTGCGAAACTTTAATTGGTAATCCCATTGGGTTAATTATGGAAAGTTGCTGAACATCTTCAAAGTTTTGTCGGCTAAATTTATCTAACCAAATTCTAACGGGGTATTCTGTTCCACTTTCAGTAAGAGTGGCATCATCATTTCCTGTAAAAGCTGTTCTCAGGTTCATTCCAACATAAGCTGTTGTTAAACCTAATCGCTGCATTTTATCTTTGTCGGGTATAATTTTGTATTCGGCACTTCCTGCTTCTACAGACAATCGAACATTATCCGCACCGGGAATTTTTTCAATAATTGCTTTTAAGTCATTTCCGCTTTTCATCACCAAATCTAAATTACTTCCACTCAAAGTAATTTCAATGGGTGCTGAACGAGGAATTAAACCCAAGGCTGCCATTGAATAGTTGATGCTTGGAAACTTGGATTTCAAATCTTCTCGCAACTTTTTCATAAACGTCTCGGTTGGCACCTTCTTTAAGTTGGCAATTTTTAATTCTTCATTTTTAATTTTTAATTGAATAGTGAATTCTGTTTTGTTAGCTAAA
>Ga0209181_10002674_pt1 | contig 28751 bp, 27 predicted proteins | sample MAT05_FD_187208 | JGI IMG/M metagenome (GOLD analysis project Ga0209181, IMG submission 187208) | Freshwater microbial communities from Lake Fryxell liftoff mats and glacier meltwater in Antarctica - MAT-05 (SPAdes) (version 2) | ecosystem: Environmental > Aquatic > Freshwater > Ice > Liftoff...
GGAAGCATAGCTTCCGGCGTAAACCGACCCCAGGGCCGCGTCAACTCGACCTAACTTTCCGGCCGGAAGCATAGCTTCCGGCGTAAACCGACCCCAGGGCCGCATGCGGCCCTAGCTTGGGGTCGGTTTACCCCTCAAATATGCGTTTGTCTTTGGCGTAGGACATGGCTTGTTGGCGCGTGACCAGCCCGCGTTTGACTAAATCTTGCAGGCATTGATCGAGAGTCTGCATGCCGTAGTTGGCGCCGGTTTGGATCGAGGAATACATCTGCGCGACTTTGTCTTCGCGGATCAAGTTTCTGATCGCTGGAATGCCGACCATGATTTCGTGCGCGGCGACGCGGCCACCGCCGACCTTTTTCATCAGCGACTGCGCAATCACCGCGCGCAAGGACTCAGACAACATTGAACGCACCATCGGTTTTTCGCCCGCAGGGAAGACATCGATGATGCGGTCAATGGTTTTTGCAGCCGAACTCGTGTGCAGCGTGCCGAAGACCAAATGGCCGGTTTCAGCGGCGGTCAGCGCCAAGCGAATAGTTTCCAGATCGCGTAACTCGCCGACCAGGATGTAGTCAGGATCTTCACGCAGGGCGGATCGCAATGCTTCGTTAAAACCGTGCGTATCGCGGTGCACTTCGCGCTGATTGATCAGACATTTATTCGAGGTGTGCACGAACTCGATCGGATCCTCGACCGACAAAATGTGGCCGTATTCAGACTTGTTAATGTGATCGATCATCGCGGCAAGGGTGGTCGACTTGCCAGAGCCCGTGGGCCCGGTAACTAGCACCAGCCCCTGCGGCACATCGATCAGTTCCTTGAAGACCTTGGGACACGCCAAGTCCTCCAGGCTTAAGATCTCCGATGGAATGGTTCGAAACACGGCTGCGGCGCCGCGATTCTGGTTAAAGGCATTGACTCGAAAGCGCGCTAGACCCGGGATCTCGAAGGAGAAATCGACTTCCAGGTACTCTTCATAATCGCGGCGCTGCTTATCCGACATGATGTCGTACACCAGACCATGCACGGCCTTGTGGTCGAGCGCCGGAATGTTGATGCGGCGCACATCGCCGTCGACTCGAATCATCGGCGGCAAACCTGCCGACAGATGCAGGTCCGAGGCCTTATTCTTGACGCTGAAAGCTAAGAGTTCGGCGATATCCATGGTAGACCTCAGTGGCGCGATCGTGATCGAGTATAGCCATGCGCGCGCCGGGTGCTGCGCGTGAATCCCAGCCTCGCGCAAGACTTTCAATCCCTTCTGGCCCGTATCCAGGCGGCATCGGGCGCGCCGGTCAAACTCGTGGCGGTGAGCAAGACCCACAGCGCGAGCGCGGTACGCGCGCTGGCTGCCCTGGGTCAACAGGCCTTTGGCGAAAACTATGCACAGGAAGGCGTGCGCAAATGCCGGGAGCTAGCCGATCTGGCGCTGGAGTGGCATTTCATCGGGCCATTGCAGAGCAACAAGTGCAAGGACATCGCGCGCCACTTCGATTGGCTGCAAACGCTTGACCGCGCCTCGCTGATTGAGCCTCTCGCACGGCATCGGCCGCCCACTGCCGAAGCATTGAACGTGCTGATCCAGGTCAACATCGATGATGAGGACAGTAAATCCGGCATCGGGCTCGAAGACTTGCCAGAACTTGCGTTTCAAGTCGTTGGCGCGCCGTGCTTACGGCTACGCGGATTGATGGCGATTCCGGCACCGTGGCCCGATGCACAAACGAGGCAAGCAAGTTTCCGCCGATTGCATACGGCATTCATGAGCCTCAAGGCGCAATTCCCAGCGATAGATACACTGTCAATGGGGATGAGCGAGGATTTCGAAATGGCAATTGGCGAAGGCGCGAATCTGGTTCGCGTAGGCTCGGCGATCTTCGGGGCGAGAACTCACACATGAACGTCAAAGACAGCAATGGCACCGCGCTCGCAGATGGCGACACGGTGCAAGTGATCAAAGATTTAAAGGTCAAAGGTAGCTCGTCCGTGCTCAAGCGCGGGACCGTCATCAAGAACATTCGCCGCACTGAAGACGAGGAGGCTATTGAAGGCCATGCCGACAAGATCAAGGGTCTGGTACTTAAGACCTGTTTTCTAAAGAAGGTCTGATCATCTTGAACCCTGACCGCGCCCATCGATGCGCAGCAAAGGATCGCGGCGCATGAAGGTTCCGGCCTACGTTTGCCTCATCACCGAGGCGCATATTTGCCTCTCCGGTGGCGTCGGCGACGTAAGACTCCCGCTGCGTCACTCCATCTTGAGCACTCGGCTCGGTCGCCACGAGGGCTATTTGTCCTTGAGCTACGTGCCGGGGGCGCAAGGCACGCATGGCGCTGATTTGAGATTGGTTTTGGTCGAACTCAACCGACTGGGTCTGGCCTTCGCCGAGGATCAGTCTTCAAGTGCAGCGCCCGCCCATTTGATGCGCGAACTCCAGGCGGCAGGCAAGCTGCGCACGACCTTCACTGCCATTGATTTTCGTGGTCCCGGCGACTGGCAACTCTCGGAGATTGCGCCGTGATTCCACCGCGCCTGGAATCGGCGCGACTGCGCATTCGGGTGCTTGCGGCAAGCGATGCGGCTTTCATTTGCGAACTATTGAATACGCCAGGGTTTCTCAAGTTCATCGGCGATCGCGGTGTGCGCAGCGATGCGGAGGCCCGGGCTTACATCGACAACGGCCCACGCGCAAGCTATTTGCGCCATGGCTTCGGATTGATGGCCGTGGAAAGGCTGAGCGATGGGGTGCCCGTGGGCATATGCGGATTGCTCAAACGTGACACGCTGGAACATGCAGATTTGGGCTTTGCGTTCTTGCCAGCGCACATGGGTCAGGGTTTTGCCTTCGAATCGGCCTTGCGTGTTCTGCAATGGGGCCGCGATGCGGCTGGATTGAGCGAGGTTCTGGCGATCGTGTCGGCACACAATGGGGCCTCGATCGGACTATTGCGAAAACTCAATTTCGGGTTTCTGCGCCGCGAAATCGTGGTGCCAGGGGCTGATGAAGTTGAGGTCTATGGCTGTCGGCTGTAGGAACTCATTGCAAGCCGAATGCTCGCCACGATCACCAGTACCGTCACGAATTTTCCCGCGCAAACCCACGGGTCATGCTCGCACCCACACGGCTACGCCAGCGTTGATGCATCGAGCGGGGAAAAGGGTATTTGCACACGATCACTCACCACTCAACTTGAAAACCCAAAACACGACGCAGACGTGAAAGTCAGGCGCTAAGCGTTGCGCATTAGCGGATGCATCGAATAAAAATGTGACCGGCGGGGAAGCTCACCGATCTGCAGGAGCATCATGCAACGCACATACACTCGTTGAGAGGCGGCAATGAGAATTCTTTGCCAGAGCATGCTGGCCCTGCTGCTGCTATCGGCACTTGGCTGCAGCACCTCGCCAAAAGCTGATTCGCAAGCGGCGGCGCAGCTACAACAGTCATTGAATGAACTTTTGGCGGCCGATCAAAGCTACGCCGACGCCAGCCTGAACATGGAACTGGCAGACGGCATCAGCGCCATGTTCGCAGACGATGTGACGATGCCCATTGCGGACGGCGAATTTGCGCAATCGCGCGATACCGCGAAGGCGGCGCTCACCAGCAATCCAGACAACGTCGGCGCTCACGCGACTTGGGCTCCCGCGCGCGCGGCGATCTCCGCCGACGGCTTGCATGGCATGAGCCTCGGCAGCATGCGCGTCACCAAAGCCGATCAGAGCAGTGTGCCGGCCAAGTATCTTGCGTATTGGATCAAGGGTGTAGATGGTTGGAAGGTTAGCGTTTACCGCCGCGTGCGCAGTGGCACCGGAGACGCCGCGGCGCTGCAATTGCCACATGTGCTGCCCGCCCGCGCATTGGCACCTAGCGATGACAGTGCAAAGATTCAGGCCTTTTCCGCGAGCCTCAACACGGCTGAACTCGCCTTTTCCGACGCTGCGCAAAAGATTGGGCTTGGCCCCGCCTTCGTCCAATATGGCGCGACCGATTCGATCAATCTCGGCGGTGCATCCCATGCCGGTTTTGTCGTTGGTGCTAATCAGATCGGCCAATTGGTCAGCGAAGGACTGCCGCCCGGCACCAGCCCGGTGCATTGGTCACCCGACCGCGTGATCGTCGCCAGCAGCGGCGATCTTGGCGTCACGATCGGCAAGGTCCTCCAACACACGGCCGTAGGCGCCGAAGCTGCGCCACCAATCCCATTCTTCACCATCTGGCATCGCGCCGATCCCAGCCAGCCGTGGCGCTATCTGGCGCAGTGAACGGTGATCGATACGCAACTTCGAGCGGCGCAGCGAAATGAGTAGTGAGTACCACGCCGCTGTCATCTGGGAGCGCGCGGGTCAGGACTTTCTCGCGCAAAGCTATAGCCGCCGTCACCGCGTGCGCTTCGATGGCGGTGCGGAGTGGCTGGGATCATCCTCGCCTTTGTCCGTGCCGGTGCCGATGTCTGACGCAAGCGCCGTGGATCCGGAAGAGATGCTGGTCGCTGCGGTTGCCAGTTGTCATATGTTGTGGTTTCTGGCACTCGCAGCCAAACGCAAGCATGTGGTCGAAGGCTATGCCGACGACGCCGTCGGCCAGATGGAAAAGGATGCGGATGGCAAATTCTGGATCGCGCGCGTCCTATTGCGACCGCGGGTGATGTTCGCCGCCGATTCCACCCCGACGCAGTCGCAGCATTCCGAATTGCATGCACGCGCTCACGAGCAGTGTTTCATCGCGCACTCGATCAAGGGCGAGGTGCTATGTGAGCCGGTATTCGACCCACTGTCGTGACATGCGAATTCAAGGATCCTTAAGTCGTGCGCGCGCCAGCGCCATATGCCAACCACCGATCAAATCTTGAGACTTTGAATCGATGGCGCGCGGCTGATAAGTGGCATCGGCCCGCCATTGCCGGCTAATTTCATCCAGCGACGTCCAGACGCCACTTCCTAGTCCAGCCAACAATGCGGCACCGAAAGCCGTGCTTTCCGCTTGCTGCGGCCGCGTCACGGGAATTCCCAAAATATCCGCTTGGAACTGGCACAGGAAACCATTGCTGCTCATGCCGCCATCCACGCGCAATTCGCGCAAGGGAACGCCGGTGTCGAATTGCATGCAGCGCAGCAAATCCAAGTTTTGCAATGCCACCGCCTCAAGCGCAGCGCGCACGATGTGGGCGCGCGTGCTGCCGCGTGTGAGGCCGCAAATCAAGCCGCGCGCGGCACTATCCCAATGCGGCGCGCCTAAACCAACGAAGGCCGGCACCACGTACACGCCCTCGCTGCTTTCTATCGAGAGGGCCAGTGTTTCGCTCTCGGCCGCGGTGCTGATCAAACCCAGTTGGTCTCGCAGCCATTGAATAAGTGCGCCCGCGACAAACACCGAGCCTTCCAGCGCAAACGTGCTACGCCCTGCGATGCGCCAAGCGACGGTGCTCAGCAATCCATGCGCCGAATGCACGCGCGTCACACCGGTATTCAACAGTAGAAAGCAGCCGGTGCCGTAGGTGTTCTTGGCCATTCCGTGCGTAAAACAGCACTGGCCGAAAAGCGCCGCCTGCTGGTCGCCGGCGATACCTGCGATCGGAATGCTCGCGCCCAGCACCGCGTCTTCGGTGACGGCAACCACGCCGCTGGAATCACAGACCTTAGCTAGGCAATTGCGCGGAATCCGGAATTGTTCCAATAACCACGGATCCCAGTCGCCCAACGCCAAGTTGTACAACAGCGTGCGCGAAGCATTGCTGGCATCGGTCAAATGCGATTTGCCGTCGGTAAGTTGCCAGATTAACCAACTGTCGATCGTGCCGAAACACAATTCGCCAAGATCGGCGAGCACTTGCGCCGCGGGATAGTGATCCAGAATCCAGCGCATCTTGGTGGCCGAGAAATAGGCATCCAGCAGCAACCCCGTGCGCTCTCGCACCTCGGTTTCAATGCCACTTTCACGCAGACGCTGGCATTGCGCGGCGGTGCGTCGGCATTGCCAGACAATCGCCGGACCCAAAGCCTCACCAGTGCGTCGGTTCCACGCCAGCACAGTCTCACGCTGATTGGTGATCCCGATCGCATGTAACTGATGAGCAGCGACGTCGGCATGTTGTAGCACCGTTCGAATACAGTCCAATTGCGTTTGCCATAGCATCATTGCATCCACTTCCACCCAACCCGGATGTGGATAGGCGCAGTCAAATGCGATCGAATGCGCTGCGAGCAATTGCGCGTCTTGATCAAACAACATCGCGCGCGAACTTGACGTTCCTTGATCCAAAGCCAGCAGCAGTTTGCGCATGATCGTCAATCCTCAGACGCGCGACTTGGCGGATTTTCCGCGGCGTACGAACCAATAAACGGGCCAGCTAAGCGCGAGCAATATGACCGCTACTGCGCTGTTGCGCGGGTCACCGATCAGCGCCGCAACGACGAAGGCGAGGGACACCGCCAGTGCCAATCCAGGCACGAACGGGTAGCCCGGCGTGCGAAAGGGCCGCGATGCATTGGGCGAACGGCGCCGCTCGACGAAATACGCGACGAACACCAGCACGTAGTTGGCGACAAAAAAGAAAGCCATCAATGCGAGCGCGGTGGCGAAACTGTTGGTCAGAATGAAGCCCAGCGCTACCAGTGTGGTCAGCAACAACGCAGGCCGCGGTGTGCCGCCCACATCGACACGCGCGAAGCGCGCCGGAAACAAGCCGTCGGCACTCATCGCATAGGGGACGCGCGAGGCCATCAGCAGCAAGGCGCTCACGCTGGCAAGTAGCGAGACCACCATCAGCACGCGCAAAACGGCCTCACCGCTCGCGCCGAATAGTTGCTTCGCGACGGTGGCCGCGACGAAGGGATCGCCAGCGATCTGCTCAATCGTCAATACCGATAGATAGGCCAAGTTGATGAGTAAATACAGGCCGAGCACCAGCAGCACACCGCCAATCATCGCGCGCGGCAGATCGCGGCCGGGATCGCGCACTTCTTCACCGAAATACACCGGCCCCGTCCAGCCATCGAAGGTGAAAATAACCGCCTGCAGCGCCAACACCACGGCTACGATTAAGGCCGTGCCCACCGGCAGGAGTGTCGACGCCGATGCAAGCGGTATCTCTCGCGTGGCCGATGATGAATCTCCAACGAGAAATACCAAGGCGACCAGCCCAAGCAAGGCGACGGCCTTGAGCGCACTGCTGAACAACTGAACCCCGGCACCCACGCGCACGCCGCGCCATTGCAGCACGAAAAAGCCCACAATTACCGTGCTTCCGATGGTCACCTCTCGCCCCGCCCAGTTCGCCGACATCGGCACCACGTATTCGCCGATCACCATGGCCACCGCGGCGATGCTGCAGCACGTTGAGATCCAGTCCGCCCAACCCGACACAAAACCCAAATAGGGTCCGAGCGCATGGTGCACCATCGGATACAGACCGCCAGATCGTGGCCGCATGGCGCTCAATTCGGCAACGGTCAACGCGCCCAGCAGCGCATACATCGCGCCGATCACCCATACGCCGATATACAAGGGCACCGACGGCAACTGCGCTGCAATTTCGCCCGGCGTGCGCAAGATGCCCATGCCGATGGTATTGCCGACCAGCACCGCCAACCCAAAGGCGAGTCCCAATACGCGCATCAAGCCGCGCGCATCGGCGCTGGCTTGGTCTGATTTGTCGCTGGAGACGACGGTTTCGCGCTCAGTCATGGGGCTTTATTAGGCGTGGAAGTTCAAGCCGATCATGCACCGTGAGGCAGCGAATCGTCATGGCGAGATGGGAGTTTCCGACAGGAAAATTAAGATCTGTCGATGAACCCATACCACGCGTTATTGCGTCTTCTTGATGCAATCGTGTCCGCAATACTTGACTGTGGTGCAACGGACAACGCATGGCACGACGAAAACCACGCCGCCCACCCGCGTGGCTCGTTCCTAGGCCGTTGGGGATGAACGTGGGCTGCCAAAACTGGTTAGCGCAATGCTCGCCGACCCAGCCGATCCGGCCCTGATTGGTCAGATTTCTCTCTTGGGATCGGGTGAAGCGCCGTGGCTCCGATGATCTTACGAGCCTGGATCTCGTGCGTAGGCTGGAAAGACACTTCTGAACCTTGGAGCAAGTAGGGTGTAAAGTCGGAGTCGGGGTCGCGACAGGTTGTGATCGCGTCTACATCGGTGCGCTAGACAAGTTGCCAGTCGAGTCCAGCCGCAAGCTTCCGCTGGTGATGGCACGCGATGTGGTCAATGGTGAAATACGCGGGGGCGGAAAGGGCGTGGTAAACCCTTTTTTACCCGAGGCCGGCGTAGTCGATCTCGCAAACTACCCTGAGTTGGCCGCATATTTTCACAAACACTACGAGGCCGTGGCCGGTCGCCACGTCGCGACCAAAAGCGGCGGCGCCGGGTATCGCACCATCGATCAAATCCTCTTGCGGCAACCGAACTGCTGGTGCCCGACATAAAGGGCGAAGCGACTTTCGTGCTTGATGAGGGTCACTACTATCCGCACCACAATCTTGACTACATCACCTCGTCGCAGTGGGATATTCGTGCATTGCAGGCAGTATTGCGCTCGTCGGTGACAGTGCTATTCGTTGCGACATACTGCACGCGCATGTCCGGTGGGTTTCTACGTTTCCAGGCGCAGTACCTGCGACGAATCCGTATCCCGCGCTGGCAAGAAGTGCCGCTGGAGCTACGTGATCAACTGGCACGGGTCGCTTCCGCGAAGGATCAGCAAGTCATCGACGAACCAGTTTTTCGACTTTATGGTTTGTCATCCGACGACGCACAGCTCACGCGATTTATGGCTGTGGCAGCGCAGGTGACGGGCAAACGTCGGAATCGTCGCGAATGACTATTAGCCTTCTGCCTAGCGTTCAAGCAAGCCACGTCTACCGGTCTGAAACTCAATTTTTCCCGACAGTTCTACTACACCGCCTACTGAGACCGAAAACAACTTAATACGTGGTCATCGACGAGGCCGGTGGCTTGCATCCAGGCGTAGACGATGACCGGTCCGACGAATTTGAATCCGCGCTTTTTTAGTGCCACAGATAGCGCCACGGATTCGGGTGATTGCGTCGGGACGTCGGCATTTGTTGCGCGCGGGATGCGCCGTGTTGTGCCGTCGACAAAACCCCAACAGAACTCAGAGAAATCCACACCGGCCGCCTGCATCGCAAGGTAGGCGCGAGCGTTGCCGATGGTCGCGAGAATTTTCGCTCGCGAACGCACGATGCCGGCGTTTGCCATCAAACGTTCGACATCGGCGTCGTCGTAGGCCGCAATCGCGACGGGATCAAATCCGCCAAAGGCCAAACGAAAAGCCTCGCGTTTGCGCAAGATGGTGATCCAGGCCAAGCCAGCCTGAAATCCGTCGAGAATCAACTTCTCCCACAATGCACGGCTGTCGTGCTCGGGTACGCCCCATTCTTGATCGTGATAGTCGGCCATCTGCGCATCGTTTGCGGCCCAGGCACAGCGAACTTGCATAGATTTCTCGGGAACTCCACCAATGGCGACAGCATAGTCGGATGTCGCAAACGCGCAGCATGTCTGCGCGGTCGCGGAGCGTTTCGCTGGAGCCACCGTGACTAAACTGGCGCTTCGACCCATTCGCGCAGATGGCTCCAATCAATGCCAGCAGCTTCAATGCGCGCACTGCCATGCCAGTGGGCAAACGCGCGAATGGCCTTCGCCAAATTGCGTGCGAGTCCCGCGGTGCGGCGCACTTTGGGTTGTAGGCTGAATGCGCGGACTTCAAACACGCCCTCGGCGCGATGCGCCTTGGCATCCATGCGCCCGACAATGCGTCCGCGGCTTAAGATCGGCAGCACAAAATAGCCGTGTACGCGCTTCTCAGCCGGCGTGTAGCACTCCAAGCGATAGTCAAAATCAAACAATGTCGACGCGCGCTCGCGATCCCAGACCACGGGATCAAAGGGCGAGAGCACACAGCTATGCGTCGGCGTGAGCGCCCCAGCAGTGATCGCCTCCAGTTGCTCGCGATGGACGCTCGCGACATAGGCTGGCGGTTCCCATCCTTGTACCTGAATTTTCAGGAATTGGCCGCTGGCGACCAGGGGCTCAAGTTCGGCGTCGCTAACGCGTAGCGACATGCGGAAATAGTCGGCAATCCAGCGCGATTGGCTCACGCCGAGCGCGGTGACGGTCTTGACGATAAAGGCCTCGCGTACCGCTTGCGGCGCTGGCTCCGTATTCGGCGCGCGGTAGTCTTGCGCAGCTAGCACACGCTCGCGCAAGTCGTAGACTCGCTGAAAATTCACCCGCCGCCGGATCATCAATTCGCCCAATGCGAACCACGCTTCCAGCCAACTCTTCTCGGCCTTCCATCCCCACCAGCCGCCGGCGACGGAACCATCAGAACGCTCAAAATCCCCCGAGCTTACGGCGCCGTGCTCGCGCACATGATCCAGTAGCGATTGCATGCTGGCTGCGTGTTCTTGCCGCACACGCTGGGCGCGACGAATGGACCAGTGACGCGATAGTCGCGCCATGTTCACGCGGTGCAATGGGTAATCCTTGATCGGCGCGAAGCAAGCCTCGTGACCCCAGCACTCGAAGATCGTCGCCTTCTCCAAATGTTCCATCAGCCAAGCCATGGGATAGCTGCCCAGCCGAGAAAACAGCACCACGTACGGGCTGCGCTCGACCACGTTGATGGTGTCGATTTGCAGCATTTGCATGCGCATGATGCAATCCAGCAACGATTGACGCGTGGCACGCGCGCGCGGTCTCTGGCTGAGTCCTTGTGCCGCCAAATGCAACGTTCTGGCTTGGGTCTGCGTGAGGGTGTACACCATGGCTCCCTAGACCGGGAAATCTGAGATCAAAGTATCAACACAAAGACGCAAAGACACAGAGGAAGAAGAGAAAGGAAAGCGTGCTGATCGAGTGATCGCAGTTCTGCGTAGCGTCGCTGCGGCGATCAAAAGCGGGGTACGAACAAGAACCAAAGGGGAAAGAGAGAAGCCGAGAGTTCGTTGGCAGTCCAAAGTCTGCATTGCCAGTCGACACCGGGTGAGACGACGTACACGGGACCCGCTAGATGAGTAGATTGCCGATGATCCCATAGGCATTTGCCGCGACAGCCAGTAGATTGTCGATCGGAATGTGATGCATGAGGGGACCATGGCCAAAGACATCCATGCAGCGGTACGCGAGATCTGTCTGGCCTTTCCGGAGGGCGAAGAATTCATCTCGCACGGATCGCCAAATTTCCGCGTCCGGGGAAAAACTTTTGCGACCTATGTGGTGAACTTTCATGGCGACAAGCGCATCGCGCTGTGGTTGCCGGCGCCAAGCGGCGCGCAGTCGCAACTGCTGCTGACAGAACCGCAGAATTACTTCGTCCCACCCTATGTGGGTGTGCGCGGCTGGATCGGCGTGCACCTCAATCGCGAACTCTCTTGGGACCAGATTGCAACGCTCATTCGTGATGCTTACGAATGCGTCGCCGCGGCGAGCTTAAGACGCGCGATCGAATCGACGCCCTCGATAGTGCCGCCAACGGAGACGGTCGATCCGTTCGAAATTGATCCGCTAGGTACCCCGCAAGTGCAGGCGATCTACCATCCGCTACGGGATTTCCTGCTGTCTCTGCCCGACGTGAGTGAGGCTGAATCCTTTGGATCGCCGGTGTGGCGTGTCGGCAAAAGAACCTTCGTGCAATTGACTTTCTACAATCGACGCCTACGTGCGGGATTCTGGGTGGGCCTGGAAATGCAGGACGTTCTCACTGATGACCCGCGCTTCGAAATCCCCGCGTACATGGGCCACAACGGGTGGATTGCGCTCGATCTTGAACAGTTCATTGATTGGCCAGAAATTCACGCCTTCAGTCAGCAAAGCTATCGGCATTTCGCGAACAAGAAGCAAGCGGTGGCGTTGGACGCGATGCTAGCAGCCTGTCGGACTTTCATCGCGAGTGCGCCGGAAGCCCGACAGGCTGCTAGAGCGCTATTGAGCTTCTGAGTTCTAGTCAGATCTAGACGTCAAAATGGCTCGCCTTGATCTTTGTGATCCGCGCGTTGCCTGGGAGTGCAGGTCAAAGCAAGCAATCCACCGCATTGACCGCACGATTGGTGCTAGCTCAGCAACTGGCAGCTATCTGCGCGGGCCGCCACAGTGCTACTCCACCGGTGGCTGCATTTGCTTGCGCACGGTATCGCAAACTTGACTATTCGCATCCTGCGTCATCCCAGACGGCACGATTTTTGTATCGGCGCTCTGTCCAACTTCTTTGGTAACGGCCTGTTGTCCGCCGCCGACATAGGTCGTGGCAATCGTCGCACCTCCGCCAATATCGACTTTCAGCTCGCCGAGCGGGCGCCGTTGTGGTCGCAGGGATTCTCGTGTTCACAGGAGTGACGCGGGGTGACCCTGCAGCGGAGCCCAAGGGCCAAACCTAGTTCAATGCAGTGCGCCAAAATCGAAGTCGAGTTCAGTGGTGAAGGGGCGCAATAGATTGCACTGGATGTAGTCGGCGCCTAAGTCCCACAGTTTTTCGATCGCTTGTCGATTGGGCACGCCTTCGACCTCGATCGGGATGGCGCTGTCGCGAATTTGCGCGAGCATCGAGGTGAACGCTGAGTTGGCGTTGAGCGCGTGTTCGGCGTCGAGTTTGACCATGCCGACGCGTAGCAACTGCAGTAGACGCGGGGCTTCGCGCTGCGCGCCGAAATGTCGCAAACAGATGCGGATTCCCAAGGTGTGTAGCCGATCAAGTAACGGACGCGTGGGCGCTAGGCAAGCGATCACGGCGTCGGTGTCGACTTCAATGATCAAGCCGCAGTCTTCGCCCAAGTCCGCGGCGCACTCGGATTGCAGCCAAACCAGAAACCCGGGATCGGTGAGGCTGGCGAGGTCCACTTCAACCTGCAATGCCACGCGTCTGCCGGCGATCTTAAAACGCGCGATCGACTGCAAGGCCAAGCGCACGGCAAGACGGTCCAACTGGCTCAAATTACCGGACTGGCGCGCGGCACTGACGACTTCCTCGCGCAATACCAACGACGGCAAGCCGCTCGCGGGTCGCCAGCGCAGCCGTTGTTGCCACTGATCGCCGACAGCACCGTGCATGGGAATTAGCGGTTGATACTCCGCGATGCATGCGCTGGTATCCGATTTCGGCAGCACGCGTTCAGCCAGCGCCACCGGAATCGGTGGCGGCACCGCCGGTGTCGCGCTTTCGGCGCGCGGCAGCGGTGGAATTGCGGACCGCACTTGCCGGCCGTCCGCCAAACTGGCATCCAGCCATGCCTGAGGCTCGTCGACCGCCCAATGCGTTTGCACCAACGCTTTCATTTTGAGCTGCCCGATAGAAACCACCAGCGGACGAATTTCCACACCCAAACGCAGGCTGTGCGCTAGTTGCTCAAGGCTGAGCTGATCCGCGCGTGCGGCCAGAATCAGGAAATGCAGATCGTCCCAGGCAGCAAAAGCGTCACCAGCGTTCAATCGCGCCGCGATTCTCCCGGAGACGGCATGTTCTATTTCGCAGCGCAATAAACTTGGAAGCCGCGCAGCATCCTCGGCCTCCGGCACGACAGATAAGGAAAACAACGCGGCGGGCCGGTCACGCATTTCGCGAATTCGCGCCGCCAGCACGCTACGCGCGAATGGACCCGTCTGCGCATCGGCCGGGCTACCCAACACTTGTCGGCGCAGCGCGCGCGCACGTTTTGCGCGGCCCACAACCACATCTAGTAAATGTGCCGGCCGTATTGGTTTGGTCAGAAAATCATCGGCACCAATGTTGATCGCCCACACGCGCTTGCTGACATCCTGTTCGCCCGAGATGAAAACGATCGGCAGCAAGGTGGTACCGGGCATTTCGCGCACGCGCGCTGTGAGCGCCATGCCGTCGAGGTCGGGCATATACAAATCGACCAGCATTAAATCCGGGCGAAAGCTAGCCACCATCTCCAGTGCCTCATGCGATGAGGCACAAACCTGCGTCGCCAATCCACGTCTGCGCAGCACAGCATCACAGAACATCACCTGCGTGCGATCGTCGTCCACGATCAACACACGCAAGGGCTCGGCGGAACTTAAAGACCGCTGCAACGCAGCAAGTTTGCTGATCACGCCGGCTGCATCGGCATTGACTAGAAAGGCGTCGGCGCTACCAGTCATGCCCAGCAATACTTGGCCGATGGCCGGCTCGCGCGTGACGACCAACAAGGGCGGCGTTGGACCGGGTTTACGCTGCTGATCAAGCGCCGTGACGATTTCACCCAATTGATCGAGCAGCGACGAATCAACCACCACGCCGACTAAAGGACGAGCTTTGACTACCGCGGCCAGCGAGGCCGCGCTGTCCGCGCGCAATAGGTGCCAAGACTGGCTGCGCATGGCCTCGTCGAGCCCATGAACTTCCTGTTGCGGCGCGTACACATAGAGCACTGACGGGCGCTCTAATTCCTCGCGCGCGAGCAAGTTCGCCAGTTCGGCCGAGACTTGCGTCAAGCGCTCCAAATAATTGACGATGCGCCCGTGCTGCACAAAGTTGGGCGTATCCGCGGTGTCCAGCAGAAAGCCTAAGTAGGCGGCGGCATCGCGCATCACCAGCGCCGGACCTTCAAGTTGGAAACGTACCGCTGCTTTGCTCAAATCACTTAAGGCAGCCACGATCGACACGATTTGATCGGATTTCCATGGCGCAAGCGCGGTTCGCCATTGCGCCAATAACAACTCGATACGCTCACGCAACATGCTCCGAATCGCGGCGCTACCGGAACCTGCCGAATCCTGGGTCATGCGGCTATTGCTCTCAGCTACGCTATTCCAACGATCCCACAGCTTGCCAAGCGTCGCAATGCGCCGTGCGGCTCATTCGGTGGGCCACAGTTTCCACTAAGGATTTCAGCCGCTTTCGTGCAATGAGGAGTCGGCATCGATCGCGCTGCATGAAATCGTCGTTGCGAATAAATGACGAAGCAATGCGTTACGGGACGGGTTCATGGAGGGCGCAGCGAAGCGATCCAGTGACTAGCAGCCTGTCGGACTTGAAGAATCGAAGCGAAAATCTGACTGGGCGAAGCCAGATTTCGTCGATTTTGAAGGGTAATAGCTCTTCTATTGCCCGAGAAAGCGGCGGAATATGGATCGTCCAGGCGGATTTGCAGCCGATTTCCTTTAAGTCCGACAGGCTGCTAGGCCTAGTGTGGCTTCTTGCTCCCCGCGCTCCGCGCAATGACGACTCGGGACAGTTCGCACCCAAACACCTGGATCATGCCCAGAGAATGGTCATCGCCAGGGACGCAGCAACATGCAAAGCTGTGTCAACTGAATGCATGTCGTTTCGTTTATGAGGTTGGCCATCCGTGTTTACAGTCGAGTGTTGGGCATGAGCTTGTTGAAGGCAGCGTCGTACTGGTTGGCTGCGCTCGCGTGCGCACCCTTCGGCTCGCTGTTTGCGGCAGATGTGGGTCCACAGGCTGAAACTGGCACGGAGTGGCGATACGCGCGCGCTAGCTTCAATGCCGCGCTTAACCAAGGCGGCATACAAGAGAATTTCGATGGGGTCATCGCCCCTGCCCTTCCCGTCGGCTGGAGCGCCACCAATGCGATTGCGGGCAATGGCACGCGCTGGCACACGCTCGCTAGCACCGCGCCGACGCCGCTGAGCGCGCCAAACGCGGCTTTCGTTGACGCCCACGCGGGAATTTCGGATAAGCGGCTCGATAGCCCGCCGCTGCGCGTAATCAGCCTGCCCGCCAGCATTGGTTTCGCGCGCTATGGCGACGTCGAACCGGGCTTCGACGGCATGGTGCTGGAGCTGTCGATCAATGGTGGCGACTTCCTCGATGCGCTTGCGGCCGGCGGAAGTTTTTCGAGCGGTCGCTACGACGGAAGCATTTCCACAGGCTTCTCCAGCCCGATCGCAGGCCGTGCAGCGTGGACCCGTTCAGAGCGAGAATTTATCGCGACGAGCTATCTGCTGGCATCGACAATCGCCGTGGGCGACGAGCTTCGCTTCCGTTGGCGCGTGGCCACCGACAACTCGGTTAGCGGCAGCGGATTTCATCTCGACAATTTCGTCGCCAGCGGCCTGCAACTTGTTGCTGCGCTCACTGCCGATGAGCCGGCGCTGACCGCTTTCGCGTTGCCGCAGCCGAGCGATTTCCCGATTTGCGCTGGCGGATTCTTTTTGGCGACTGTGGCCGACGGGAATGCAACCGGCCTCAGCGCCGGCCGTTATGGCTTAGCCTTGGAATTGCTGGTCTCCGGTGATCAGCGCTTCGAGGGCGGATTCAATTTTGGCGGCCTGCTCGACCGCAGCCAGCCGCTATCCGCAAGATTCAGTATCGCGGCAGGTGCAGACGACCGGCAGCCCTTGATGTTGGTATTGAACGGCCACCCGACTGGCAGCGCAATCTTAGATTTGCCTGTGAGCGTGCGCGTCGTGCGCGTGGCCGCAGCCGCGGCAGATGTGCTGATTTTCCAGAGCGATTCGAGCCTCTCCATGACCCGCGTGTATGCCGAAAGCTTAAGCCTGACGCCGGGCGACTATGTGATCACAGTAGCCACGCGCGATACGAGTGCAATTCCGGGTGGGCCAGCCGATGGCGAGATCTTCGCCTCGCTAACCACGCAATCCATGGGTGGGCCAGGCGGTGCTGTGGTACGTGGCATCGAGATCGGTGGCTATCACGCGCCGTCGCTGTTTTCGGGTGTGTCTGGCTACGCCTCGCTGTGCCTCGGTGTTCGACACTCGCTCAATGTGCGCGTGTTTGCTGCACCCACCTATGGGCCCGAAGGCGCACAAGATCTACGCATACAGCTTCTCGACCACACGCGGCGCGAGCTGATTTCAGTGCCTTAAGCTCAGGCGCGCGAGCTGATGGCACGTGCGCACGGGCAACCATTTGGCAGGCCTCAGAACTTTAGTCCGACGAGCCCAAGCCTAAATCTGCGGGTCGATTTTTGAGATTTGTATCCGCATTTTCAAAGCCAGGCGCAATCAAACGTGCCAATGCGATCAGGCGCTCGGAATCCAATCCGCCCCAGGCCAGGTCCGCGGCTCCCAGCAACTCACCTGCCGCCGTCTTGTCGCCGTCGGCATAGCGGCCTTCCGCCAACTTGACGTCGTGATCAACGCGTGCAGCAAGCGCGGTCGCGCATTCGCTCTGCGCGGATAGCAGCTTTGCCTCCAGTGGCTTCTCAAGACGATTCAACACACGTTGCAGCACCTTGCGATTTGGCACCTCGTGGCTGATTTCGGCTTCTGAAATCTTGAAAACACCGGCCACACAGCGCAATCGCAGCGCGTCCATGCTGTAGCCATCCAGGCGCACATTCGGCATATCGTGACGTCCCGTCGAGTACACGATGCGCATGCGCCGCTGCATCAAGGTCATGAGTTCTTTCGGCGGCGGCGCGAAGTCTTCCTCGCCCATCGTTTTGGCGCCACCAATCAACAAGGCGCCGGTGAAAAGGTCGGCGTAGGCCGCAGCGATGCGAATGGCCGTACGCGAGCCGCCCGAGAATCCGCTGATGGTGACGCGGCTTGGGTCGATGGGATAGCGCGTAGTGATATTTTCATAAGCATGCAGTGCCAGTGGAATACGTCGTTCGTACACATTCTGGCTATTGCCCGAACGCACCGCGGACACGTAAATAATGCCTGCGCGATCCAGCACCTTTTTCCAATCATGCGTCAGCGGCCAGCGTTGAATCGGAGAGACAAAGACGAGCAGCCCATAGCCCGATGACGGTTTCACACGCGGCACGAATACGTCAAATCGCTCGTGGCTCAAGTCCACCGTATGCACGACTGCCGGCTTGCCGAGATAGACCTGAAATCGCTGCAGGCGGTCGAAGGTGGTCGGCGAAAACACTCGACGCGAAAACTCGTCCGACGCGGCCATTGGCGAATAGCGATCAAATACCTGATCGGTCAGCATCTGCCCTGCACTAGCGCTTGATGCCGCGCAAATCCCCAGCACCGTTAAAAACATACAACGCATCTTCGACCATCCGCCAAGCACGTTGTGACAAGTCTCCGCAGCGACAACATGCAGAGCAAGTTAAGTCTGCTAAAGAAACTGCCGACGTATCGTGCGCGGCCTCGCGATGCGGCGACTAGAACAGCAGCGGATTCACGCTGCCGACGGCATAGCCAAGCGGCTCGCCATTGATCTCGCCATAGGGTCCGAATGTGACCTGCGCCTGATTGCTGCTCTGGAGCACAACCCAACGCCGATCGGCCGGACGATAGACCGCGATGTCATTGAGCCCATCGCCATCAGCATCGATCGCAATGGGGAAGTCACCCAGTTGCCCAAAAATCGTCGCTTGCACGGTGCCTTGCCGATGCCACTGCCAATTGCCGCCACTGAAACGAGTGACCATCACGCCGAGTTGGTCGACGCCGGTCGCGTTGGACCACTTGCCGGAGATCATGCGATCGCCGACTTGCCCGTGCGCATTGGTGAACACATAGGGCACGCTGCCGCCAGCGCGTAGCGCGTTCAGATCAATGCGCATCAAGGCCATCGCATTGCTCGCAGAACTCATGCGCGCGTAGACATTGATCTCATCGCTACCGTTGCCATCCGCATCCTGTCCGATGCCGAATCCAATCTCGACAGCGGTAAACTCTGCGGGACGCAAGGATCGCGGATCGATTACATAGTCCCCGACGTCACCGTTCGCACTGAAGCGCACGCGTACATTCCAGCGCATCCCAACGCCAAGGAAAGCCACCGCAACATCGGTGATGCCATCGCCGTCATAGTCGCCCGGCAGTAATTTATGCGTGTTTCCCGCCCATGCACCGCTTAAGCTCTCGCTGCGAATGCCAGCGCCGGTGTTGAAGTTCAAGGTGCCGCTTGATGCATCCCAATAGCCGATATTCATGCGCGAGCGTCCGCCAAAGCGGCCTGGATAGGCGCGCGCTGTCAAATCGCCAAAAGGCGTCGGCCCGAAATCCTGCAAGGGAATTAGTTGCAGTACGCCCCAGTTCAAATCATTGCTCGCATCGCGATGCAGCATGCTCAAAGGACTGCGCGGGACCAAATCATTACCACCGTTAAAGACTAGATCAAAGGGCGGACGGCGACATGGCGGTGCGGGATTAGCGGGCTCTTCAATTCCTGTCGCGAACAAAGTGTCACCCATTTCCGTGTGCAGTCGCAGGCGCGCGCGCGTGATCGAGCCAGTGCCCGGTCCGGCGATTAGGCGGCGGATCATGAGTCGCACCTGCCCGTCTCGCGCTTCTAAATCGTGTTCAAGAAAGCGCGCAATATGATTTAGACAGTAGCTGCCCAATCGTGGCGCCGGTTGCGCTGCGCGCGTGGGCAGAATGGTCGGGACGTCGCCTGCAGCCTCGATGATCTCCGGCCACGCGAGCTTTGATCGATCATCAAAACGGTACACACCGCGTGCGCCTACACCCGCCGGGATATTGGTGAAACCAACCACGCGCATCTGCACCACACCGGTCGGATCTGTCAGAGCAATACTCAATTCTCGCGCCTCGCTGTAGTCGAGTTCGAGTTCCAAGGTCGCCTGCACGATTGGCCCGTCAACGCCGAACAAATTGAAATTCAGATCGCGACCAATGGTCGGATCGATGCTGCCGGCATTGCTGGCATCGAAGGTGAAACTGGTCGCCGACGCGACACCGACCGCGGCGAGCGCGAGGGCACTGACTAAAGCTTTTGCCAACATGAATAACGTCCCCAAATCGGTACGCGCGAAGCCGCGCGATCATTGAATCGCCGCTGTATGCCGCCTGTCAATATCGCGCTGGGGGCGGTGGCGGCGGGCCCGATGGCATGGGTCCCAAAGCCGCGGTAATGGGCGGCGTTTGACCTCGACGCATGATCAGCCAAACCGCCAGCGCCACGACCGCTACAATCAGCACAAAGGCGATCGCGGGATGCGCATACAACCATGCCGCAGAAAATAGGATCAGCGCCATCGTGCCGCCGATAGCAGCACCCACAGCAAAGGCCATACGTTGCAGCAAGGGGCCGAGGAAGGGTATCCAAGAAAACATTCCGAGCCAGCCACTGAACAAAAGCCCGAGCCCGACCGTCATGCCGCCGGCACCAAGCGCACGCAGTGCCCACGCCGTGCCATCGTTGCCACGCACTGCCTGTTTCACCATCGCGGCCGAATCGGCTGCGCCCGTGGTAATTTGAAAGACCTCATAGTCATTTTTCGCCAAATAGGGCGTCAACTGATTTCCGCGCTGGCTGCCGAGCACACTGATTTCAGTTTCCTTGACGCCTTTGAAGTTGACGCGCACGTCGCCAATATCTGGATTCGATTCACTGCCAGCGCCGCGGAATAATCCTGCATTGGTCGTCTTCCAGCCTTGAGCCTTCAGCGCGTCGCCTAACTCTCCCAAAAACACGGTTTCACGCGGCAGCTCGCGAACCTCTTCCTGGTCGAGCAGAAAGGCGCCAACATGCGCGTCGCTGGCCACTATCCATTGCTTTTCAACGGGAAATGGTGGGTTCTGGTGCGATCCGCTGGTGTCGTTGCGACTGCTCGACCATTCCTTGCGGTGACGCGTTTCATTGTCCTCACGATAACTTTCCCACTGATACATCTCGACCGAGCGATTGAGGGCGACCAGATCGGGGCCACCGACACCGAATTCGGCGTCCTCAACGCCCGTCTCGGTTTCCAGCCGTCCGCTCAAGTGAATCGGCTTTCGGTCATTGGCTGAATCGACTTGGGTGATGGAGACAGTCTTCACATCGCGCGCGGCTTCTGCGTTTGCGGCGGCTTGCTCGACCGTGCGCACTTCGTTCCAACCGAGCGTCGAGGCCGCGCCGAAGAACATCAGCAGACCGACGCCACCGCCGAATACGCCGCCGGTCTTGTTCCTCACAGAATTTGCGCCAAACATAATCACTCCCCACTGATAGGCAGCGCCGGCGTGGCGCAGACGAAGACATTGGAGTCTGCGGCGAAGTGCAATGGCTTGTGAATAGCGCAGCTTGAAAAATCGAATCGCACCGCTTGTACAATCGACCGCGTCGCAGAAAATCAGGCTCGCGCACCCAGTCTCTCGGGGCGCAAACGTCGATCCACACGGCAGCGCTTGCCAATCGCGGCATTCACCAATCCGTGGGCTTGTAGTCCTTCAAGAACTTACCCCACACATGCTCACCGCTGTTGAGCCCGACGATGATTGGATCGACGATGCGCGCTGCGCCATCGAGGATATCCAGTGGCGGATGGAAGCGTTCTTCGCGCGTTTTGCGCTCAGCAATCGCGATCGGATCCTCGTCGGTCACCCATCCGGTGTCCACGCTATTCATGTGGATGCCGTCGTTGTGGTAATCGGTTGCCGAGGTGCGCGTCATCATATTCAGCGCGGCCTTCGCCATATTGGTGTGCGGGTGGCGTGTGGTCTTGAAGTTGCGGTAAAACTGGCCTTCGACTGCCGACACATTAACGATGTGCTTGTCGCGCTCAAGCGTATTCAGCATCAAGGGCTTCAGCCGCGCATTGATGATGAAGGGCGCAATCGCGTTCACCAGTTGCACTTCGAGCAGCTCGACCGAGGCCACTTCGGCCAGTTGCAAACGCCAGGAATTGCGCTCACGCAGATCGACTTGCTGCAGATCCTGATCCAGCTTGCCTTCCGGAAACAAATGCGATTGCGCCAGGAATTCCTCCGGCAGCAAAGGTATCTGCGACAACTGTGCGGACGACGGTAGCGCATCGCCGGCAAGTGCGGGCAGCGAATCGACAAGCATTTCATTGCGCCGCACACCGACGAAATTGCCCAACAACCGAACCACTGCCGGTCGCGCATCATCAAGAACCGCGGTCTCCGCCGCCATCATATGCGCATAGAACTGCGGCGGTCGGCGTACCGTCTGGCAGGCATTGTTGATGATGAAATCCAAACGCTGATGTGTCTGCAACAACTGCGTGCAAAAGGCTTCGACGCTGGGTGTGTGGCGCAGATCAAGTCCGAAGATTTCCAAGCGCTCGTTCCAATCGGCAAAATCTGGCTCTTCTGCATAACGTGCGGCGCTATCACGTGGAAAACGCGTGGTGACGATCAGATGCGCGCCCGCGCGCAGCAACTTCAAACCCGCCTGATAACCAATCTTGACGCGCCCGCCCGTCAGCAAGGCGACGCGTCCCGTGAGGTCCGCAGTCTCAGTACGCTTCAAGAAGTTGAAGTCGGCGCAGGTGGGGCAAAGCTGATCGTAGAAATGGTGGATCAAGGTGTATTTTTGCTTGCACACATAGCAGTGCTTGGCTTCAATCGCCTCGCGCAGTTCTGGCGTTTGCGATTCCACGGCCGGCGCGTCGAGCGAGCTCGGCGGGAACACATTTGGCGTCGTGTACACGGGCCTGCGCCGCAAGGTGCGAATGCCCGTCTCATGCAGGATCGCCTCGTCTTTGTCTATTTGCGCACGGCCGCGCTCCCGGATGGCTGCGCGCCGATGCTGACGGCGTAGGGCCGGATTGGGCATATAGATTTCGCCGATCACCTCGTGCAAACGGCGACGATCCGCCAATTCCAGTGATTCCAGCAAGGAACCATTGGCGGCGAGGAGCTCCAGGACTTCTAGGGCGGCGCGCAGACGCGTCACCAGCGTGGCATCAGCCCCACGCGTTTGGGAGTTTTCATCATTCATGCGCACAGCATATCCTCGCGGCGGCGTGCCTTCACTCGCACTTTCCATGACCAACCGACACCATCAACCACCATGCCCGGCCCTTTGCTCACGCTCAAAGTCAACGACAGCCTTTGCAAGGCGCGTGACCACGCCCAACCCGTTTGCGAGCTATCGCTGGATTTGGGGCGAACGCAGCAGCGTGTGGACATCGGCGCGGATCGTTGGCACTGGAATGGCGCGGATTTTCCATATATCGATCGCTGTAAAGATCGCACTGTGTATCAATGGATGGATGCCGAGTTTCATCCGATCGCGCGCTACGGCGGATCGCTGATCAAACTGGTGCCAACCGATTGGGGTCCGCCAACTTTTGAGATCGATGGCATCAAGATGCTGCCCACGGCGAAGCTTTCGCCGATGGTGGATGCGCAAAACAAAGTGGGCTTGATCGACGCACGTGGCAAGCAGATCCTCGATTGCTGCGGTGGCCTTGGCTATTTCGCCGCGAGTTGTATCGAAGCACAGGCCAAGGCTATCCAATCCTTCGAAAAGAATGCCGACGTGATCTGGCTGCGCGAACTCAATCCGTGGTCGCCCGCAGCAAGCGCGCCCTTGAGCTTGACGCATGGCGATATTCGCGAGCATTTGCCGGCACTGGCAGCGAATTCCTTTGACGCCATCCTGCACGACCCACCGCGCTTTGGCATCGCGGGCGAACTGTATTCGCTGGATTTCTACTTGCAACTGGCGCGCGTTTTGAAACGCCAAGGCCGCCTATTCCACTACACCGGCAGTCCCAATAAACTCACCAGTGGCCGCGATCTCGGCAAAGAAGTCTCGCGACGACTGGCCGAGGCCGGCTTCAGCACGAAGATCGTTGGCGACGGCGTGCTGGCCACCAAACGCTAGAAAAAGTCGTCATTCCCGCGCAGGGCGATCCAGTTGCGCTAAACGATGTACTGCGACCTGGTGCAGAGCATCACTCGCGGCGCACTACTCCGCACCCGCTCTCGCGCGCTTGGCTAAGAGCTTATCCACGCGCAACAACAAGCGCTTATCGCCCATGCCTTCAAGCACTTGCTCGAAATCCGCCGCCGGGCCGGCCCAACGTAGCGAGTCGACGTTGTCGAACAGAGCCGCATCGTTGCGCAGCGTCGCCAGGCGTTTGAACAACAGCGCGTGTTCCAGATGCTCGCCCAGCACCTCGGCCGGGAAATCCTCGATTGCGCCATGCTGCTCGATCATGCGTGCCGCGGTCTTGGCGCCGATCCCCGCGATGCCCGGATAGCCATCGGCCGTATCACCTACCAAAGCCAAGTAGTCGGCGATGTATTTCGGCGCAACGCCGAATTTCTCGATCACCGCGGCCTCGTTGCGCAGCTTGCCGCTCTTGCGATCCGCCTGCACCACGCGATCGGCGACCACACACTGCGCCAAATCCTTGTCTGGCGTCCAAATCTGGATTTGATCGACCCGTGAATCGCGCGCGGCAATCGCTGCAGCCGAGGCCAGCGCGTCGTCGGCTTCCAATTCGACCATTGGCCAAGTGACCACGCCGAGCGCCACTAGCGCCGTCTCCAAGGGGTGGAACTGCGCCTCCAGAGCCGGCTCAATGCCGTCCCCCGTCTTGTAACCCGGCCACAGCTCATTTCGAAAAGACTCGATCACATGGTCAGTCGCCACGCCCAGATGGGTAGCGCCGCCCTCCAACATTTGCACCACCGTTCCAAGCACACCCAAAACCGCACCAAAGGGCGGATCACTGCTCTTGAAGCGACGAATTCCGAAGAACATCCGGAACACCTCGTAAGTCCCATCAATGAGATGCACGATCACGAAGCGGCTCCTGAGCGTTTGCTGGCGCGAGGGCAATGATGAGCGGTGGTCCGGCGGAATCCAAGACTGTGACCGTCTCAATCGCCGCCGCACTATCGAGCGGCTCTGGTGGAATCTCGCCAACCGGCCCCATCTAGGAATGATCGATTCTGGAGCACACCGATGATTCCGCTGTCCATCCTGGACCTAGCGCCCGTCACTGAGGGCAGCGACGTGCAGCACACTTTTGCGAACAGTCTGTCTCTGGCGCGACTCGGCGAACGGCTCGGCTATCGCCGATTTTGGCTGGCGGAACATCACAATATGCCGGGCATCGCGAGCGCCGCGACCTCGGTGCTGATCGGCTATATCGCGGGCGGCACGCAATCCATTCGCGTCGGTTCTGGCGGGATCATGCTGCCGAATCACGCCCCATTGCAGGTGGCGGAACAATTCGGCACGCTCGGTGCCCTTTATCCTGGCCGTATTGATCTGGGCTTAGGCCGCGCACCTGGCACCGATCAAGCCGCCGCGCGCGCACTGCGCCGTTACTACGCCAGCGCCGACGAATTCCCAGCGGACGTGTCTGAGTTGCTGCGCTATTTCGAGCCCGCGCAAGCCAACCAACCGGTGCGCGCAGTGCCCGGCGCGGGAATCGAAGTGGATGTGTGGATATTGGGATCGAGCCTATTCGGCGCGCAATTGGCGGCCCAGATGGGCCTGCCATACGCCTTCGCCTCGCATTTCGCGCCCGACGCAATGGAATCGGCGCTGGCGCTCTATCACCGCGAATTCCGCCCATCCAAACGCCTCAAAGCGCCGCACACCATGCTCGCGTTAAATGTGGTCGCGGCAGACACTGACGCGCAAGCCAGCCGCCTATTCACCACGCAGCAACAGGCATTCGTCAACCTACGCCGTGGCCGTATTGGGTTGGTGCAACCACCCTTGCGCAGCGCCGAAGCCATGCTCGATTTCTGTAGCCCCGAGGAGCGCGCGGGAGTCGATCGCGCGCTCAGTTGCGCGGTCATCGGATCTCCCGCCACCGTGCGCAAAGGTGTGGCTGATTTCATTGCACGACATCGGCCGAGCGAGCTAATCCTGACAGCCAATATCTTCGACCACGGCGCGCGCGAGCGCTCGTTTGAGCTGGCCTTTGATGCCATCAATGGCGCTGGCGCGGTTTAAGCGATCATCGCTCAGCGATGGGTGTTCCGGCAGGAAACTGCACATTGGCCGTGACCGCCGAGACTGGTCGTCGCGAGGGAGTGATCACGACCGCGCCAATCCAGCGATTTGGCTTGGTTTCGCGTCGGACTTGTCGTGCCGAACAGCCCAAAGGCGCTGATTGCCCCATCGCTGCGCTCCTAGCAAAAAGGACGCGGGGGTCGCGCGGCTCAGTCGAGCGCTTTAGGTGGGCGAAAGAGCCGCTGGCACTCCCTCAGCCGACAAAGGAGCGATGTGATGTAGCCCGCCAGGCGGCCAACACTGACTAACGCAGGCCGAGTCAAAAGGCTGAGGCGCACCGGCAGGACGACAATAGTTACGGAAAAACGAATATATGAACCCACTTTGCGCATGGCGGTTACGCCAGCCATTTGCCCTTGGTAAGCTTGCCTTTACGAAAAATGCACAGAGTCTAGTACCGGGACTGTTCTTCATAACAGGTTGATTTATTTAACTTTAATCGCTCACCACAGGTGCTGGGCGAGCAGAGACGGCCTTGAAAGCGCCGACAGTTTCATGTGCGCGTTGCAATCGTCAACGAGTGTGCACCACGCGTATTCATTCGTTTCGTGAGCAGTCGTATACAATTGAGCAAGCGCGTGCAAAGTCTTTTGCGCACGCCAGCAAAACGCCAATGCTCCGCAATAGGATCCACCAATGATTCTTGCCCGCCCAAGCGCTAACGCCAAGTTTTCATTCCTGCTGAAGTCATTTTTGGCGGCGGCAGCTTGCCTTGCGGCAACAGCAACGCATGCGCAGTCAGTTGATGTACTCAAAGCCAGCGGCTTTGAGTTGGTCGCGTGCACGCCGGCCTTTCCGGAGGCAAGCGTGGTCGCGTGGACTGACTTCTTCTATGCGTGGCCCGGCTACGGTGATACCGAGCGACTCTTCGTGCCCTACAACGGTTTCATTGCCCTTTCCTTCACGGCGACGCAATTGGCTACCGCCTTCGGCAGCGTCACGACGGCAGACTTTCCGGGCGATGGCGATGGCATCGGCCAGATGTCGATTTCCCGCACCCCCGGATGTTTCGATCAAGCGCATCTGGGCGAAAACTGCCTGTCACCGGCGGGCCGCTTTGCCTCGATCGGGTGGATGAACCGCACCGGCCCGTGGGCGTGCAATCTGACGCCAGGTGAAAATTACTATGTGAACATCACCTACGGCGCCGGCCCTGCGCCGACCGGTGCGCAGTGTCCATCAGGCATTTGCGGAGCGGACGTGATCCAGTACGTGCAAGACTGATCGGATGCAGATGCTCGGCCCACGGTAGAGCGCGCGAATTCCTCGCTACTCAATCGATAGAAGAGGCGCTTTTCATGAAATCCCGCTCTTTTTTTGCACTTGCAGCCTTTTAATCCTCGGGCTCAGCAGTACGCCTCAGTTGACGCTAGCAAACTCGGCAACGGTGGGCTCACCGAGCGGCGTCGATTTGGTCGCGATCGACGGATTCGAAGTAGGTAGTTAAGTGCCCCTGTTCCCTTTGGGCACAACCACCACGTGGCAAGCTGTGATGGCTCCTCCATGGCCGAGTTTTGGGACCGGCAGGCTACGGACGTCTATACCGCGCGAACAATTCTTGGCGCTGTCTATTGTGGCCAATCAAAGCAATGTTCAATCCGGGACACTGGCGCTGTCGGAATTCAACGGCAGCGGCATCGGAATAATCTCGATTTCGACCTCACCAGGATGTTTCGACGCGCAGATTCTTGGGCCTAATTGTGTTTCCGATGCGCTTCCGATTGCAGCGCTCACGTGGACCAATTTTTCCTCGCCGACCGCGTGCGAGCTGCGTCCCGGACACGCCTACTACGTGAACTTGTCCTTCGGTGGGGCAGAGCCGCAGCCGGGGCATCCGAGTTGTACGGCGGCATCGTGTAGCGCCGATCTGGTCAATTTGCCGGCCGAGTAAAATTGCCGAACCAGACCCTGCAACGTGGGCGGATCTCCGCCCGCGCGGCGCCAATTCCCGCTTTAAACCATTGAGGACAGCGGGCAAGCCTAGGCTTTTCATCCGCCATAGCCGCATGATGTCGTTCACGCGGATCAGGGCGTAGCGAAATGCAAGACTTGCTTGAAAGCCTTGAGCGCAGCATCGTCGACGCGCAACTGACGACTGTAGAGAAGCATCAACTGGCCGCCGCGCTACGCGCGCGACCGTGGCGACCGGATCAATTGCGGCAGTTTCGCAATCACGCCTTCGAACTGGTACTAGAGCACGCCCGCCGGCCCGAACTTTCAGCCTCAATGCCGCAATTGGTGGAATGGCTGGCAGACGTGGTGCGTGTGCTCGACCAAGTGATGAGTCCAGTCGAACTGCAGACCGAAGTCTGGTTTAGCCCAGGACTTGAGTGCCGGTCCGCGCTCCTAAGTTACCTGCTAGCGGCGAAAAAGCGCATCGACATTTGCGTGTTTACCATTGCCGATGACGACATCAGCGCAGCGATTGTGGCGGCGCATGACCGCGGCCTAGCGGTTCGCATCATTAGTGATAACGACAAACGCTTTGATTCGGGCAGCGATATACGGCGCATCCAAGCGGCTGGCATTCCAGTGGTCGTCGACGAAAGCGAGGCACATATGCACCACAAGTTTGTAATCTTTGATCAGCGTTGGTTACTCAATGGCAGCTTCAACTGGACGCGCAGCGCCAGCAGCGTGAATGAAGAGAACTTGGTAGCCACCAATGATCCACAACAAGTTCGGCGTTTTTCCGCGCAGTTTGAGAGGCTCTGGGAGCGCTATTCCGGCACGCTTTGATTTCGCCGCGCTGCACGCATCGAACGGCTGGTGCGTATGCTGCAAGCACGCGAGACCATTCACGCAGACTAGAGGGAACCTCTATTAACCTACTGAGCGGCCCGATGCTTAAGTTGCGCGGTGCTCGCTTCCCCGCCCCGCTAGCCCCGAGCTGGCGGGCGTTCAGCGGCTCGCAGCATGCTGCTCGAAAGCCCGCTTCCCCGGCCCGCCGGCCCCGAGCTGGCGGGCGCTCAGCGGCTCGCAGCATGCCGCAATGCTCGCTCCCCCGGCCCGCTAGCCCCGAGCTGGTGGGCGCTCAGCAGCTCGCAGCATGCTGCTCGAAAGCCCGCTTCACCTCATGT
>Ga0209181_10002676_pt1 | contig 28748 bp, 29 predicted proteins | sample MAT05_FD_187208 | JGI IMG/M metagenome (GOLD analysis project Ga0209181, IMG submission 187208) | Freshwater microbial communities from Lake Fryxell liftoff mats and glacier meltwater in Antarctica - MAT-05 (SPAdes) (version 2) | ecosystem: Environmental > Aquatic > Freshwater > Ice > Liftoff...
TTAGGAACGCGGCACCCATAACTTAGTCATTTTAGGTCAACCATTTTTTCATCAGACAACACTATTTTTCTGCGAATAGTGGGGCTATTTAAAGAAAAATAGCGGCCGTATGATGGAACAAAGGGTGGCATCAAATGACTAAGTTATTGGTGCCACGTTCCTAAAACACTCGTTTCGCAGGCGGTGCGGCGTACAGCAAATTTCCACTCTGAAGTTTCAGAGGAAACTTTCGGAAGGAAGCAGATAGAAGTGAGTGCTGAGAAATAAAAACCGGAAGGCTGTTCCGTCAAACGGCGTGCTGGAACAGCCTTCCGGTCTGTATCGGCGGCCCACGCAGGGCAACACCGGAAAGCAGGGCTGCTTTCGGTATAATAAATTGACCCTCGAATTTGCCGGGCGATATGGACTTCAACAAATTCAGCAACCTGATTTTCAACAAAACAGGGAAAATATGACCGTGCAAAAGTTGCTGTAAATCAGTGGCCGAATCCACGTCGGATTTTTCGGATAACAGAAAAAAGTCGCTCGCTGCATAGTCTTGTAAATCACTCAGCGTATGCCTGGTTTGCCAGGTGAGCGCAGCAAAAGCCTCGGGACGAAATGCATCGCGCTGAAGACCGACGAGGTAGGCTCCGCCGTCGGCGGCAGGGCCGAAAACAGCGCTCGTGCTGCGTAATTTTAGGGCGGCAATGTTGATGTCAGCGGTAGTCAGCGAAGGGCAATCATTGCCGATAGCGATCACATATTGGAAACCCCGGTCAAAAATCTGCCGGAAAGCATCGGCAAAACGCGCTCCAAACGTAGCGCCACGCTGCTGCTGCTCGGAAACGACAAAAATGGGCAACCCGGAACCGGCTGCCACTTTTCGCGCATGGCGAATGAACTGGGCAGCGACTGCCTGTTTCTGTCCAGCCTGCGCATTGACCACAAGCGGTTTGCTCATAGCCTCCTCTGCCGCTGAGCGACTGAAGAGAAGGATGGCGGTATCGCTGAAAAAGGCTTGCAAGGTTAGTACGTTTTCTTGTATAACATCTACGACATTCTTGTTGATTTGGTTTTTTAAACCGCCTCCCGTTCAATCGGACAGGTCATACAGTGGCTGCCGCCGCGAGCGCGGGAGAGTTCATTCGAAGGGATCGTAATGATGGTATTTTCCACTTTGTCAATGGTGGTTTTGCCACTGTCCAGATCGCGGAGCAGTTTTTCAGCGCCGATGACTTTGTAACCAAAATCTTTGAAAGCCCTTTCCGTCACCGGATTACGGTCGTAGGTGATGGCTACCCCGGGCTTGAGCGCCACCAGATTGCAGCCGTCAGTCCATTGTTCGCGCTCCTGATAAGGGCTTTCGCCGCGACCTGCCCAGATAAATTCCATTTGGGGGTTCACCTCTGCAAGCAAGAAATCTTTCAGGCAGGCATATTCAATGGTTTCACCGTTGGCGCGGTGCACTTCCACATAAGAACCCAGGCCGTCCTGTACAATGGGTTTGTATCCGACAAAATGGTTGTGGTTGATCTGGGTGAAGACCGTGTCAATGTGCATATAGGTCCGTTCGGCAGGAATATTGACTTGCACCACGTTTTGAATGATGCCGCGATCAAAGAGGAAATTTTTAATCATCTGGAAGGCGTACTCATTGGTGCGCTCGGAACAGCCGATGAGCAGGTAATCTTTATTGATCATCATCACATCGCCGCCTTCAATACTGATGGTCTCGCCTTTTTTATTGGGTGGAAATTTGTCCACGCGGTTGAGGTTGATGGTTTTGCCGTCGGCTTTTAGTTTGCGGAACACCGGGTGACTGCTGAAAATGAGTCGGGTGAGGAAGTTTTCGCGGAAACGGGCGCTCTTGTTGGCTTTCGTGATGATGACATGCTCCTTGACCGTTACAGCAATGTCGCGGGTAAAGATCAGGTTGGGGATTGGATCAAAGAGGATGCGGTCTTCGGGTTCGAGGTAGCCGGTAATGAGGGTATCGGCCAGTTGCTCGGAAGACAGACCGGCCAGTCGCGGGATAAAGGAGTACGGAAGTTCCTCAAAATCAGTGATTTTATTGATGACTTCATATTTGCTCTCTTCATCGCGAGTGCTCTCTACCAACAGGTCGCGCACTTCGAGCACATTTTCTTTGCCCACGAATGCTTTGAGCACATTGATGAAAATATCGTGTTCTTCCTGCATCTTCGGAAGGTGCACGATATCGTCGAACAGGAGTTCTTCGGCGCGTTTGGGGGTGATGCGGGCGATGCCCTCGTCAGGGCGGTGTACAATGACTTTTTTGAGTTTTCCGATTTCGGAATCAACGTAAATGCGGCTATTCGCGTCCATGGACTGCTTGTTTTGGAAAGAAATGGTTGGGCTGATGCTGGCCGTTTTGACAAGCACGGGCGAAGGTAGAGCGAAAATTGGATTGAAAGAGCAGCAGTTTAACGCATTCGAAGGGACCAACGCTTCACCCGTATTTTACCACGCTTCGTTGCAACTTGTCCCCGTTTGGGTACCAAAAATTTGTCTGGGTATTAGAAGCACTCCCATTTTTGCATCATCAAAAACAACGAACGACCAAATTTACCCAGTTATCAGTTCAAAGAAAAACTCGGTGCTTATGCTGAACTGGGTTACGGAGTGTCTGTGCTGAATATTGGGGTGCGGTTGAAACTCTAACCCATACCGGTTTCGATTACCGGAGGTTTCGCCCGGAAGTTGCTGAAATGCTTCCGGGCGGACCAATTTAGCCATCAGCTGGATCGCTGATGATAAATGCAAGGACTCTCCCATGAACTTCAACCTTTTTTCAACGAGGAACCCAATTTTGGAAACCGTCCGCATGGTCCTCACCGAGCCCTTTGTTCGACATGCGGCCGGGCATGTTTTTGAAGTCAATGCGGCTACTGGCGCAAGCGGCTGGGAAGAGGATACGCGGCTTCGCGAACGCCTGAATTTCAGCAATAAACAAACGTATTTCCTGCCTGATGGAGGCAATGGACATGGCGCCGAATTATCTGTCAGCACAACCAAACCCTGCCCGCCCGATGTATTCGATGGCATGGATTTGCGCAGCGGATATCCCACTTCCTTCGGGTGTTCAAAGCCTTTCCACTGCTGGTGATGTTCCAGGGTCGGTCATGGCAGTATTCTACTCAAAAAACTTTATACTAGGCGGAAACAACCCTCAGGTTCCAGTTGGTGCGTATATTTCGGTCCCGCATTCTAACTCAGTGCGCACGGAAAGAGAAATCTGCTCTTTGACAATATCATTGCATATAGATTATTTGAATGGCACGCAATTTTTTACTTACTCGGGTATGAATAAAATATTACTGACTAAAACCATTCAAATACTTCTATTGGTCGTTCTGACCCTTCTCATTTTATATGTCGGGCGTGGATTTTTGGTCCCTATCGCACTGGCGGGTTTACTGTCCATGCTTTTTTTACCCCTGGGCACTTGGCTGGAAAAAAAAGGGCTGAACCGTGGACTTTCAACGTTGGTTTGCGTACTTACACTCATAACAGTCATTGGTGTTGTCATTACGTTGCTGAGTTGGCAAATGTCACAAGTAACCAAGGACTTGTCGGATATTAAAACAATTGCCACCGATCGCCTGGAGCAATTGCGGCAATATGCCACGCAGTCGCTGGGCATGTCCCGGGAAGAACAGGATCAACTGATGAAAGAAAATCAGACCTCAGGCGCTGGTGGCGCGGCTAAAGTAGGCGCGGCTATTTTGGGAGGATTTTTGGGCGGGTTGATCACGTTCATTCTGGCGGTGGTATACATTTTCATGTTCTTGTATTACCGGGGCCATTTTAAAAAATTTATTCTGCGTGTGGTGCCTGCAACCGAAAAAGCAGAAGCCATGCGGGTAACTACGGAAGCCACTCAAATAGCGCAAAAGTATTTGGGTGGCCTTGGACTCATGATCATGATATTATGGGTGTTGTACAGCATCGGCTTTAGTATCGTAGGAGTAAAAAACCCGGTCTTTTTTGCGATCCTTTGCGGGGTCCTGGAAATTGTTCCGTATGTAGGTAATCTCACTGGCACAGGCCTTACCCTGTTGATGGTAGTCGCTCAGGGTGGCGGTTTCAGTATTATGATTGGCGTACTGATCACCTATGGCCTTATACAGTTCTTTCAGAACAATGTGCTGACGCCTTTAATCGTCGGATCGGAAGTCAATATCAATCCGGTTTTCACGATCATGGCTTTGTTGGGTGGCGAGGCCATTTGGGGCATCCCCGGTATGATCCTTGGTATTCCTTTGCTGGGAATTTTTAAGATCCTCTGTGATCACATAGAGCAGCTCAAACCTATTGGCTACCTGCTGGGCTCTCCGGATTCAAAATCGCACAAAAGTACACTGAGCCATAAGATCAAAGGGTGGTTTACAAAAGACGGGGAGAAGGCCCAAAAGAAAGGAGGATTATGAAGGAGAATCACCTTCACTGCTTATTTTTCAGGTTGGCGATTTTCCATACCACGCCTGTTTTAGGCAATGCAGACGAACCATATTTGCCGCTTTTCTTGATACCGAAATATACAATGAAGGAAGGATCTCCGGAGGGGTTTAACCGACTCACAATCGTACGCTCGAATCTGCATTTTTCCAACCAGGGGGGAATGCCGTTTGGGGCTTTTATGAAAGTGTAATCATTGATCAATGTGGTATTGATTTCTATCGGCGCTACATTAAAATCCAAGGGAGAAATCTCGTTTTCTTCGTCGGATGCCTGGATGTCCAACAACGGGGTAGATATCCAATTCTTGGAATCGAAAGGGCTGCTCAGGCTGAAATCGAATTCGTTGTCAAAAGAATGAAAACCGAATCCCTGTGACGTTTTAGATAGTGGATCAGGATATAGCAGCAGCAATATTTGAGATCGTCCAAAACATGAAGTTTTAAAACGATCCTTGTTATCAAATTCAAGCGTGTTCGAAGTGACCATCGTGGAGGCTACAGGTTCCAGTGGACATCTGGGTGGCAAAGGGTCAATCGTTCGGCATGGAACGGATATGCTGCGCTGTTCCGTATCTCTGAATTTACGCACAATGTTGCACGCACTTAGCAGAATGAAGATTGTCACTAAAAAAAGATACAAATCAACCAATCCCTTTTTCATTTTCATAGCATCTGGATGCCTACTACATAAGTTCTCCATGCCGATTGCTTCAGGTGCACACCTGTGAGGACGCTTACCGGGGAATTGGTGGCTGTGACGAGGTGCCGGCAACGGATTGTGTTGCCGTGCTCGGTCGTCACTAGAACATAGGCTTCCTTTTCGTCAATTTCTACTGCTTTGGTATTCGTGAAAATTTTTACGCCGCGATCCTCGACAGCGGCACTCAAGCCATACATGTACTTGAGTATGTGTATTTGCGCCATATCAGGTATTTCCAGGCATGGGTAAGCAGGCAAACCTGGAGTCGGCAGACGGTTATGGCGAATAACCGGGACATTGATTTCCTGAAGGATTTCGGCTTCTTTGTCTAGTTTCTCCTCATCTTTTTCTCTCGGCGCAAAAAGAAAAACCGGTACCGGGCGGTAGTCGCAATCAATACCTTCTTCCCGCGCAATGCGTGCGATTGTTTCCTTCGCAGCGCGATGACTCTCAGCGATCAGGAGTATCTGATCGCCATGCATTCGCTTGAGCAATGTATAAGAAAAGTCAGTAAAAATAACAAGTTGAGCTGTGGAGCGGGAGGTTTCACCTTGCGCAATCTGGGGAAATTTTTCAATAATCACTACATCTTTACCCTCTTGAGCGAGCATGTAAGCGGTGGTAAGACCTGCAATGCCCGCACCTATTATACATACGTCACATTCAACATCATAATCCAGGGAAATAAAGGCGCGCAGAGGCTGCTCTTCCATCCAAACTGAAGTCGTATAGCCCGATGGATTCATAATTTGTAACTGATTGGTTTATATCAGCTACAATATTGATAAAAAAAGTGTGCCAGTACGAAAGGTATAGAACTACATCTGCCTATCGCATTGTGCGTTGTTTTTGCAATCTATGATCAGCGTAACGTTGACACCCCTGTCTATGGCGGACTTAAATTTGGCCATCGCTTCTTCGTAATGGAATTCATAAAAACAACCGAACAAGGAATCCCCTTTTTGCGCCATATCGACGTACTTGTAAAAAGCCTCCTTTAATTTCCGGGTCAGCCAATCGTAGGCCCCCTGTTGGACTTTCTTGTCTTCAATCTTGTCGGGTTTGATATTGGAAGACCGGCGGGCGTATTCCTGGCTACTCGCCACCCCGCGATTAAAAAACACATCGTGTTCTTCAGGCAGATCCGAGTACACTTTTTCGGTTTTTACTTTTATGGCCACAGGCTGCTTCCGCTCCAAAAACTTGGGCTTGCCCTTCAGCGGATAAAAGAAGTAATGGTACGTATGGTCGGGCTTGGACGTAAAATCATCGGCATTGGTAAAATCAATGGCAAAAGAGACTACATCGGTTCCTGCCACCGCGAAAATGGTGTAGCCGGTCTATTTGGTGGATTTGTAACGCATAGAAGAAAGGTTTAAGTTTTTATGTGAGGTAGCCGACCATTCTTTTTTTTGCTTCCATGCACCAAAGAAGTTCATTGATAAATTTGGCCGCCCTTTTGTCCGTCCCTGCCGGGTCGGTTGCGTTGCCTGATTCGTCAAATGCAGCCTGCACTTTGGGCACAGGAAACATAGCAGGAACCGTGGATTTGATTTTTTCTGCAAAAGCGAGCGTTTCTGCCGACGGCTCCTTTTGGTATTTCAAGCGCTCGTCAAAAATCGGAAATTGGTATTCCATCAAATCGAGCACTTCTGCGGTTGCGAGTCCATTGTTTTCCAAAAATTTTTTAAAATACAGGGCAACCCGGTGGCTAGCCCTGCCCGTTCTGACGCTGGATGAGATAATTGCTATATGTGGCATTTTTTATTGGTTTAAACAATGCTCAGGCGCCAACCTAAATCTTGAAAAAAACGTCCGCTTGGATCGAAATTTTTCCACCAGATTACTGCACCACCCCCGTCCTTTTCTCCCGAATCATCTGTTGAGCCACCATCAACTGCGAACAAGCGTAGTTGCGCATGCTGTCCACCAGCGCAGGATAAAGATAACTCAGATCTTCACCGGTACCGGCGCGGTAATCAAATAGCGTCTCACGACCTGATTTGCGGGCGACATAGAGGAAGCGCTCGTTTACGACACCCATTTTATGATCCTGGGAGAAAAATGCGAAGGGGCGTTTTTCCCGGCTCAGGTCGTGGCCCAGCGTGTTCTGCGTATAATCCTGCCGCACCAGGCCCATCACCGTCGGAAAAATGTCAGTCTGGTTGGCGAGTGCATGGCGCACTTCCGGCTTTTTGAACAAGCCCGGCGCGTGGATGATCAGCGGGACGTGGTTGTACGACAGCGGCACGTCGTAGGGATAAGGCAAATTGACACCATGATCGCCGACGAACACGAACACCGTGTTGTCATACCAGAGCTGCCGGGAACAGGAATCCATAAAATTCGTGATGCTCCAATCCATGTACTCGTAGGTGATCTCGATGGGATCGGTACTGCGCGGCTTGAATTGGGTAAATGCAGGCAAAATGAACGGCGGGTGCGTCGTAATGGTCAGGATAGTCGCAAAAAACGGTTTGCCGGATGTATCGGCGGCCAGCGTATTCATCTCCTCGAATGCGTGCTCGAACAACGTTTCATCGCCTACGCCCCAGGAATTAGCAATTTTTTCTTGTGGATAATCCGCGACATCGCTGATGTGATCGAATCCGTTTTTCGCCAGAAAAACGTCGAGGTTGTCAAAGGTTTTGGGGTGGGTACAAAAGAACTGCGTATGGTAACCTGCATCGCGGAGCGTGACGGGCAATCCCGTGAAATCCAGGTATTCCGACATCCCGTTGTTCATCGGGTGCTGCATCATCATGATAGGCATCCCGTAAAGGCTGCTGTATAGCCCGGCATTGGTGTGGATGCCATTGGAGAAACAATTATCGTAGAACACGCTGTTGCGCGCCAGTTTATCCAGGCCGGGCGTCAGGTTTTTTGGGTTGCCAAAAATACCCATCCGGTCGGCACTCAGGCTTTCAACCAGCACCAGCACCACATTCATTTTTTTCGGCGGCGTTGAAAAATCATGATTGCGGGCAATGGGTGATTCACTGTTCGGCTTTTTGATCTGCAACTCCAGCTGGACTCGTTCCGCCGCTTCTTTTTCCTTAAAAAGGTGGATGTCGAAGTCGAAATACGAATCGAACCAAGTATGTACCGGGTTGAGGGTCAACTGATTGATAAACCCATCGTTGCTGAACGTCGCGGATTTCATGTCCGGGCGTTTGGGGGTCGCTCCACCCCACAATCCTACCAGCAGCAGCGGCGAAGCCATAGCGGTCGCCAGCATTTTGCTGCGCCAGTTGTACTCCAGGGTCGTCCACGAATGCTGCCAGATATAACGCATCAAGCGCCCCGTACCCCAGATGCAGGCGATACAAACCAGAATGAAGGGGTAATATTTAACCTCCGTAGAAATGTACTTCAGTACCTGGCTGATGTTTTTCAGGCTGACGGCGGCGGTCGTGAGACGCGAGTTGAAAAAGTTGAAATAGGGCACGTCAGTCGCACAGATGATTAGCGAGACCAACAGCACCAGCCCGCAGTAAAAGCGGACGGCTGCAAACAGTTTTTTATGTTCCCTTGGCCAGATAAAAGCCACCGTCAGCACCAGGTAGGGCACCAACAGGGCGTAACTCGCCACCGTCACATCGAACCAGAATCCGATGCGAAAGGCTTCCCACACCGACAGCGATCGATCGGTGGAAGAAAAATAGGTCGGGCGGTTATAAGCCAGCGTGATATAACGAAAGAGGGAAAAAATACCCAGCAAGATCAGGTGTACCACCACCAAAAAGCGCAAATGCGCAGGTACGACACGACGATAGATGTTCATAGCAAAGCGGTCAGGTTTGGTTGCCAGTTCTTAGTTCTTAGTCTTCAGAAATGCCTGGCAACCAAGAACTAAGAACTAAGAACTAAGAACTAAGAACTAAGAACCAAACCAGCGGGCAAAAGTACGATACAGTAACGGGTAATAACGATCACTGGATGTAAATGCCATCTTCCATCTTACTCGACGTTAAGCAAATGTTATTCGTCGAGCGGTTTTTCTATCGAAATTTTTGGAGGGCCCGCGTTGAGCTTGTTGGCCGAATAGGCAAACAAACAAGCCGTCCAGAACGAGTAAAGCGAATACACGAGTGCGGGTTTCACCATTTCCTGGTTCTGAAGCATATTGCTGGCAATGAGAAAGGCCAGCGTGGTATTCTGCACTCCGCTCTCCATGGCAGCCGTGAGGCGCGAAGTATGGGGGAAGCCCATCCATTTCAGGAAAAAATAGCCAAAAAAGAGGCAGGCCGCGTTTTGCAGCAAAGCAAAAGGAGTGATGAGCAGGAAGTCGCTTCGCGTGAGTCCGGAACCGCCGCTGCTTTCACCGCCGAATAATTTGATGGTAAATACCACGCCCAGCAACACGAGCATCACGTATTTGGCCGGCTTGGCGATGCGATCAGCAAATCTGGGCGCCCGGCGACGGAGCAGAATGCCCAGGGTGGCCGGGATCATCGTAATGAAAAAAATATGGCTGAACGTGTCCCAAAACGGCAGGTGCAGATCCGTCTCCCGCCCCATGAACACCCGCAAACCGAAGTTCACGACAACGGGTATGGAAAACAAGGTCAGAAAACTGTTGACGGAAGTCAGCGAAAGCGAAAGTGCCACATTGCCGCGCCAGAGATAGGTCAGAAAGCCCGACGTTGCCCCTCCCGGACTGGCTGCCAGAATAATAAGCCCCACTTTGATCTCTGCCGGAAGCGGAGCCAACAGGCTGATGATGAACGCAATAAGCGGAAGTCCCAGCATCTGTGCGCCCAAGGCAGACAGGAAAGCACGGGGATAACGCACGACATGCTTAAATTCGTAAAACGAGAGCGAAAGACCCACGCCAAACATCACCAGCCCCAATACGGAGCCTACGGCAAGATCAACAAGTGCAGCAGCAGCCAAAGGAAAATTAAGTTTAGAGTTTTGGAGTTCGAAGTTGGAATGAACGGTATCAGGGTTCCAAACCCGTAAACCCCGAACTTGTTTGCAGCCACAAATGTAAGGAACGGTGCTGGAATAAAGGTCCAAATTAGGGCAGACGGTTATGTTGCTGTTGAGGCACGAGGAGGGCGTTTAGTGGTACCTAAACAACCGACGAGTAACAAAAACAGCGGCAAAACAAGTCCCCCTAATTTGGACCTTTATTCCAGCACCGTTCCTTACAGCCTCTTGTTCAATTTTATTTCCGGCGAAAAGCCAGATATTCGCAGCCATGAAAATAACCGCATTCTACATTGCCGAGCAACTGGACCTGCGCCGCCTCAAAGAGGCTTATGCCGGCACTTTGTTGCAAGAAAACCCGTCCGAACTGTTCTATCGCGTGGACGATGATGAATATTTCTACGCGTTCGATTACGGAGCCGTTGTGTTTGCGAATATGAGCGACACGGATGTCAGCAAAAATCTTGCGCTGCTCCAGAATTTTTGCGCTCACCTGTTGCCCGAAAAAATTCGCGACGACTTCGAAATTATGCACCTTCCTGAAAACCCGCTTACATTCGGATTCGACCGCCTCGTCGTGCCGTTGATGGGCGAGGAAGTGATGAAAAGTGCCATGCTCAACACCGCGCACTCCGTTGCGATGGACTTTTATTCTCAACGCGTGCACGAACTGCTCTACGAGATCAACCGGTTTACCACCGAAATGGAGATGGAAGGCAGCATCAGTATTAGCCGGAAAAACATGCTGCGTTTCATCGGTCGCACCCTCAACAGCAAAAACCGCATTGTCGAAAACCTGTTCATTTTCGACAGCCCGGATACGACCTGGGACGATGAGTACCTCGACAAAATTCACCGGGGACTGGCGCGGACTTTTGAGTTACAGATCCGTTTTAAGGAAATCGAATACACGTTCAAAGTGGTGGAAGACAACCTGTCTGTGTTCCGCGAACTTTACCTCCACCGGGAAAGCAGCAAACTGGAATGGATCATTATTGTCCTGATCTGTATCGAGGTATTCGATCTTATTTTGGGCAAATTCAGGTAATATGCCCTGCCGGTTTTATTTCTTGCAAAGGCGCAAAGACACAAAGATTTGATAACCAGTACTTTACACCTTCGCGCCTTTGCGAGAGAAATTTCCACATTTGCCTGTTCACCCCGATTGGAAGCAAGTACTTTTGCCGCGAACTGCTCTCGCCTCAGGCGAGATCGAACGCCAAACTTTGAACTATCGCTATGCGCCCACTCCTTACTATATATTGCCTGCTGACGTGTTGCCTGTTGTTGATCACTCATTGGCATTGCACCCCGCCCGAACTTTCCCAGAAAGAACTGCAAAAAGGAGCGGTCAACATTGACCTGCGCAACCGCTCCGTACAGCAACTCTACAACCTCCGCGACCAGCGCAAGACTGACAGCCTGCTCATCTTCCTAAAATCGCCGGAAGCCACCTTGCGCTATCTGGCTGCATTGTCCTTTGCCTCTGTACGCGACACCAACGCCATCGTCGCGCTCACGCCCCTGCTCCGCGATCGGGTGGAAGATGTGCGCCTCGCTACTGCTTTTGCGCTCGGCCAGATTGCACACCCGCGCTGTGAAAAGGCTCTGGTAGAGGCATTTATGTCGGGTGACAGCACTTCCGAGCACCAGATGTTCAACGGTTTGGTCCTCGAAGCCATCGGCAAGTGCGGCACCATCGGCAGCCTGCGGAACATTGCTTCTGTCATCACCTATAAGCCGACCGATACCCTCTTGTTGCTCGGCCAATGCCGGGCCGTGTACCGCTTCTGCCTCCGCAAGATCACCGACCCGCTGGGTACCGCCCGCATGGTCTCCGTGGTTGCCAATGAGCGGATGCCAATTCCAGCCCGGCTCATGGCGGCCAATTACCTCGCCAAAGCCAAGGATATTTCGATCGACAGCAGCCAGGCAGTTCAGATGGCGGCCGGTTTGGTGCGGGCAGCCGGGCAGCCCGACATCCGGATGGGCATCACCCTCGGCCTGGCCAAGTCGAGAACCGGACCGGCGTTCGGCATTCTTTCCAAAACCATTGAGACGGAGCGCGACTGGCGGGTCAGGTGCAATATGATCAATGCGCTGGCAAAATTCAGTTACGATACGGTGCGCGGACTTGTGACGCCGTTGATCTTTAACCAAAATCCGCATATCAGCCGGGTTGCTGCCGAATTTTTTATTGCCAACGGTCAAATCCGCGACGCCGACTATTACTGGCGCATTGCCAAAGACAATCCCGGCATTCCTATGCTCGCTCAGATTGCCCTCTACCATGCCTCCAACCGGTTGCTGACGACTTCATTCAAGCCCGAATCGAAGGATTACGTGAATTACCGCTTGCGCGAAATATTCATGCAAAGCAAAAATCCTTACGAACGGGCCGCTTGCCTGCGGGCGCTGGCGGAATTCGGCTGGCAGTACCGCTGGATCCATGATCACGGGTTTACGGACCCCAGCGCGGCCGTCAAATCTGCCGCAGCGGAGAGTATTTTGAAAATTCTGAAAAAGCCTAACTTCTACGGTGCATTCGGTGAAGGCGCTAAAGGTGTACGCCGCGAACTGTACCATTTCCTGCGCGAAATCACCGCTTCGGGCGATGCGGGCATGATCGCTGAATCTTCAGACGGCTACCGGGTGGAAGCGTTGAATTACAAGACTTTCCGAGATTCCCTTCGCCTGGAAAACATGACGGCTGCACTCGGGAAACTTAAAATGCCCCGCGATTTGGAAGCCTATGTTGAACTGGATTCAGCCATCGCCTATTTTGAGGGACGCCCTGCCGGTCAACCTTATCACCCCCGCTGGAACCATCCCATCAACTGGGAACGCCTGAAAGTCGTGACCCAAAAAACGGAAGTCGCCATCGAAACGGTAAAAGGCAAAGTCGTCCTTGAACTTTATCCGCAGTGGGCACCCGGGACTGTGTCGAGTTTCCTGGATCTGGTCGGCTCCAACTATTACAACGGTAAAAATTTTCACCGCGTGGTACCCAATTTTGTCGTGCAGGGCGGCTGCCCGCGCGGCGATGGTTATGGTGCCGAAGATTTTACCCTGCGCTCTGAAATCGGCATGGCCTGGTACAATGCCGAAGGGTATGTCGGCATGGCTTCCGCAGGGCCCGATACCGAAGGGGTACAGTTTTTCATCACCCACTCCCCCACCCCGCACCTCGACGGCCTCTATACCATTTTTGGAAAAGTAAAATCGGGCATGGACGTATTAAATCAGATCCAGCCCGGCGACGTAATGGATAAAGTAACGGTGCAATATTAGAAAGGATGGATTATCAACGTGTTTGCAAGGAGCCTGCCCATTTATCTGGAGTAGAATATTTAAATTCCGGTAAGGAAAAGTAGGCGCGAAAATTTTGGCTGAGTAAATTAATTAACTGATTATCAACGATGAATATCGAGCAATTCCGGGAATACAGCCTGTCCAAGCCCGGCACTTCGGAGGATTTCCCATTCGGGCCGGACACGCTGGTACTGCGCGTGGTGGGTAAAATATTTGCCCTCACCGGTCTCGACAGCGAACGGTTCAGCGTCAACCTGAAATGTGAACCAGACTATGCACTCGAACTCCGGGAACAGCATCCGGAGGTACAGCCGGGCTACCACATGAACAAAAAGCATTGGAACACCGTAGATTTTGAAGGAGCGCTCGACGACCGGATGCTGCGACACCTCGTGGATCATTCCTACGATCAGGTGGTGAAATCATTGAAAAAAGTCGAGCGCGCCCTGCTTGAAAATTAACGGCGATTGGCTCGATCAACGAATCAGCCAATTACTACCATCATCCCCTTATGAGCATTTCCAATCAAATTTTCAACGAAGACTGCATCACCGGCATGGCGCGGCATCTGCCGGATCATTCGGTGGATCTGGTGATCACCGACCCGCCGTTCGGGATTGAGTTCCAAGCCAAAAAAGCCAACTACAACCGAAAGGGCGGGCGGGTGCTGGAAGGCTACAACGAGATAAAAGGAGTTGATTACCTCGAATTTACACGCCAATGGCTCACAGAAGTGCGGCGCGTGCTCAAGCCGGAAGGCAGCCTGTATATTTTCTCCGGTTGGAACCATCTGAAAGACCTGCTCATCGCGCTCGACGAACTGGACTACACCCTCGTCAACCATTTGGTGTGGAAATACCAGTTCGGACTTGTCACGACCCGCAAGTACGTCACCTCGCATTACCACATCCTGTTCGCTTGCCAGGATGACAAGCGGCGCAAGTTTTTTCCCTACGCCCGCTACGCAAAAGACGCGCAACACGCCGAAGGCGGCAGCGCCCATTACAAAGACAAAGAGGATGTGTGGAATATCCCCCGTGAATACTGGACGGGCGACGTAAAAACTCCCACCAAATTGCCTGCCGAACTGATCCGAAAAATCCTCGCTTACAGCAGCGAACCCGGCGACCTGGTGCTCGATCCTTTCCTGGGTTCTGGTCAGACCGCCGTGGTGAGCCATCTGGAAGGCAGGCGTTATGTAGGGTTTGAAATGGTGCCGGAGTATTTTGAATTCGCAAAAAAAAGGCTGGAGAGCGGCGTATATCGAATCAAGGCCGAGGAGTGACGGCAAAACTTAACCCAAATATTCCGGCGGGTATCTCTAACTACTCCGGGGATATTGCCGAATCCGACGTTGAAATCAGCCAATCGCGCCCCGCCCTTGGTGTTTTTGCCCGCTTGCACTTGTCAGACGGAGGGAGGAAATGCAAAACAGGTGCTGCTCTGTACACCCCTAGGTGTGGGGCTGCGCGTCAATATCAAACGTAGAATTGCGCTGGGAATAGAGGTTTGAATTCACTCCCCATGCAGCCACGCCAGTGCATTCCTGAAAAAAATCTTTTCCTCCACGACCTTCGGCAAATGCATCTCTTCAATGAATCGTCCGATTTCAAGATCGCCGAGCGGAAAGGGATAGTCGGAACCCAGGCACATTTTGTCTTCACCTACAGCGTCCAGGATATAGCGGAACAGTTGTGGATCGTGCGTCGCCGAGTCTACCCAAAAGCGACCGAGGTAGTCGGTAGGCGATATTGGATTGTCCATAGCCACCAGGTCGGGCCGGCAGTTGAAGCCGTGCTGAATACGCCCGAGGGTCGGCACAAATGAACCTCCTGCATGCGCAAAACAAAAGCGCAAGTCGGGCAGTCGTTCCATCACTCCGCTAAAAATCAGCGAACAGATCGCGCGGCTGGTCTCTGCGGGCATCCCCACCAACCAGGGCAGCCAGTACTTTTTCATGTCCGCCTCCCCCATCATTTCCCAGGGATGGACGAATATCGCCATATTGAGCACCCGACATGCTTCGAATATCGGGAAGAACTGTGGCTCGCCCAGATTCAGTTGATTGACATTGGAGCCGATTTGGATACCCGGGAACCCCAGGTCTTTCAGACGCTGCAATTCCTTGATCGCCAAGTCAGTATCCTGCATCGGAATGGTGCCCAGCGCGATGTAATGTTCAGGAAAATCGTCTACGACACCTGCCAGGTGGTCGTTCAGAAATCTGGACAATTCCAGACAGTCGGCGGGTTTGGCCCAATAAGAGAACAACACCGGAATGGTACACACCACCTGCACAGGTGTTTTATAGAGTTGATACTCCGGAATACGCACCTGAGGATCCCAGCAATTGCGGGCGATTTCGCGGAAAAATACCCCGCCTTTCATCATGTTGGCGAAACCTTCCCGCTGGTGCTCTAAATGAATGAAGTCGCCGTAACCGAATTTTTCCGCGAAGTTGGGCAGCCTTTCGGGGAGGATATGGGTGTGCATGTCAATTTTCATGAGGCAAAAATAGAGTTCAAGTTTGAGAGTTTGAGCGTTTGAGCGTTATCTCAAACGCTCAAACGCTATTATCTGCGCAATCGGATCGTAAACGAATTGCCGTTTGCGGTGGTCAGCGTGCCGAAGCGATCACCCCGTTCTTCGATGGCGACATCAACGTCCAGATCCGTTTGTTCAGAGAAATCCTCATTCACGGACAGGTCTTCCGCAGTGATCACATCTTTGTCGTTGACATCTTCTGTTTTTTTACAGGCGTTGAAAGCGGCCATTCCCAGGAAAAGGGCAATGAGCAGCAAAAGAGACTTTTTCATAGTTCGTAGATTCAATTTTTGTGTTTTTGAAAAGAAGGATACATGATATTTATCGGCCGGAAAACAAACCCATAGACGATTGTTGTCTCCCCGGGTTTAAAATCAGGAATCTTAAAACTTCATTCCAGCAAATCCCGCCACTTTTTACCTTTGCGGCCATGCAACCGCCTACCGGAAAAACACTCGTCACCCGCGAACGCTTTGCGCTGACCATCGAGCGCCTCTGCCATCAATTGCTGGAAGACTGGGGCGACTTTTCCAATGCCTGTATTATTGGCATTCAACCCAAGGGCACTTTGCTGGCCAACCGGATTTACGTACGGCTCCAGGAACTGACGGAAAGCCATCGGATTGAATACGGAAAACTGGACATCACGTTTTACCGCGACGACTTTCGAATGCACGCAGGCGGCCCGTTATCTGCACATCCCAACGAGATTAATTTTCTGGTCGCCGGGAAAAAAGTACTGCTCGTAGACGACGTGCTGTACACAGGTCGCACCATACAGGCGGCTCTGGCGGCCTTGCAACATTACGGCCGTCCCGATGCCGTGGAGTTGCTGGTACTCGTGGATCGCCGCTTCAACCGGCAACTGCCCATCCAGCCTGACTACGTCGGTATTAGTGTGGACGCGCTGGATGAGGCATACGTCCGGGTGCGCTGGGAAGAAATTCATGGCGAGGACGAGATTTTGCTGTTTGATAAAAAATAGGATGGAGGACGTTGGACGTTGGACGTTGGATTAAGGACATTTATCGCGTCCAATGTCCAATGTTCAACATCCAACGTCCAACGTCACAAAGAGAACATGAACGGACTTTCTACCCGCCACCTCATTGGCATCAAAAACATCACCGAGGACGACATTCGGCTCATCTTCGAGACGGCGGACAATTTCAAAGAGGTCATCAACCGCCCCATCAAAAAAGTACCGTCTTTGCGCGACATCACGGTAGCCAACCTGTTTTTTGAAAGTAGCACCCGCACCCGCGTATCGTTTGAACTGGCAGAGCGCCGATTGAGTGCCGACATCGTGAATTTTACCGCCAGCAGCAGCAGCGTCAGCAAAGGTGAAACCCTGCTAGACACCGTGAACAACATTCTGGCGATGAAAGTAGACATGGTGGTGATGCGCCATCCGGCGCCGGGCGCTTGCGTTTACCTGTCGGAGCGCATCCCGGCCAATATCGTCAACGCAGGCGACGGCACCCACGAACACCCCACTCAAGCATTGCTCGACGCCTTTTCAATCCGGGAAAAGTTAGGAGAAGTAGCGGGCAAAAAAATTGCCATCATCGGCGACATCCTGCACAGCCGGGTGGCCCTGAGCAATGTTTTTTGTTTGCTAAAACTCGGCGCAAAAGTGCGCGTCTGCGGACCACCCACCCTCATTCCGAAACATTATGCCCAACTCGGCGTAGAGGTGAGTTACGACGTGCGGGATACGCTGCGTTGGTGTGACGTAGCGAACGTGCTGCGCATCCAACTGGAACGGCAGGACATTAAGTACTTTCCCAGCCTCCGCGAATACCACCAGTATTTTGGCATTACGCGCCAAATGCTGCTCGAACTCGACCGCGAAATCGTGGTAATGCACCCCGGTCCCATCAACCGGGGGGTGGAACTCAACTCCGATGTAGCAGACAGTCCGCACAGCATCATCCTTCAACAGGTTGAAAACGGCGTGGCCGTCCGAATGGCAGTGCTGTATTTATTAGCGGCGCAGCAATGATATCGTACATTCGCTTTTAAAACCTTCGCCCAGCTACACTGTTTGAAATTCCTGCGGGTAATTTTTGCAGTAATTCCTGTGGGTAATTTTTGCAGTAGTTCCTGTGGGTAATTTTTGCAGTAATTCCTGTGGGTAATTTTTGCAGTAATTCCTGCGGGTAATTTTTGCAGTAATTAATACAGAACAAAACCGAAATTCAACTCAAACTTCATTCAAGCATTGGCTACGATACGATTTCAATTTGAAGATGCCTCCATCCCTTCCAAAACGGTGAGCGGCAACTTTTTAGATACCTCCATTCTGGAGATCACAGAGGACCATGATGTGCATCTGAATCACAACTGCGGCGGTGTGTGCGCCTGCTCCACCTGTCATATTTATGTGGAAAAAGGAGGGGATTTTTTAGAGGAAATCTCTGACAAGGAAGAAGACTTCATTGACCGCGCCATCAATCCACGCCTGGAAAGCCGCCTCGCCTGCCAATGTATTTTCCTGGAAGCAGATGCCGATGTCACGGTGACCATACCCGATCAGAAACGCATCATCGGACACGAACATTAAAATAGTTTGATAGTTCGAAGTTCAAACTTCGAACTTCAAACTATCAAACTTTCAAACTCAAAAAAATGCCTTTCCACGACTTTGACAATATGCCCATCCAATGGGCCGACCATGAAGACATTGCGATGGCACTTTACGAACGTTTCGGTGCAGACTTCGATGAGAGCAAAATCTACCGCATTCGTTTTACCGAACTCTTACAATGGGTGCTCGAAATTCCACATTTTGAGGGGACCAGAGAGCGTTCAAATGAGGCGCATCTGGAGCAAATTCAATCAAAATGGGTGTACGAATGGCGAGCGAACAACAGATAGGTGTCGGCGGCCCATTGGCTCCAATGGGTGGGGAGTCCTCGCTCGTCACTTCACCTGCTTCTCTGATCACTTCAGTCGAGTTGATCAACCTGTTCGACAAACTGAAAGCGGTGAAAGCCTTCATATTTGACGTGGACGGGGTGCTGACCAATAATGAAATCCTGGTCACGGAAGCGGGCGAACTACTGCGCACCATGAATGTACGGGATGGACAAGCCATCAAATGGGCCATTCGCGCAGGCTATTCCGTTTGTATCATCACCGGCGGACGCTCCGAAGGCACCAAAAAACGCCTGACTGACCTGGGAATTGAAGAATACTATTCAGGCATTGCCGACAAACTCCCGGTTTTCCAGTCTTTTCTCCAGCGCACCGGCCGCCAGGCCCTGGAAGTATGCTACATGGGTGATGATATCCCTGACTTGCCCGTGTTGCGCCGCGTCGGCGTCTCGGCTTGCCCGGCAGATTCCGTACCAGAAGTACTAGACACCTGCGATTATATTTCACCCCTGAAAGGTGGAGCAGGCTGTGTGCGCGAGATCATTGAAAAGGTGATGAAGTTGCAAGATAAATGGCCGGAAATGTGAGCGGCGTGAGAGAAATTTTGAGTGCTGATTTTTGAAAAATTTAGATTTTGCACCCGAAACGAACCGTCTGGCTCTTACACCGCTTACATTTTTCTCCCGCCCCCTCCGCACATGGCTTTCATCCGACTGTTGCGCTTACCCAATCTGGGAATTGTGTTTCTGACACAATTCCTGCCGTATTGGTTTGCGCTGCGTCCGGCGATCTTGAAAGCGGGAGGCATTCCGGTGCTGACGGAGCGAATGTTTGGGCTGATCACCGCCGCTACCATTCTCACCACATTGGCGGGTTATATCCTCAACGACTACTACGACCAGAACATGGACTCGATCAACAAACCCAACCGGGTCGTGTGGGGGCGGTATTTGCCGCGCAGTATAGCATTGTTGTTCTATTCAGGCATTGTCACCATCACCCATTTCCTGGCTTTTGTCATTGACCATGAACTACAGCCCGACAACCACTGGCCATTGTGGGTGTTTCCGGGCGTCTCTTTTTTGCTGTTTTTGTATGCCTGGCAGTTGAAATGTACGGCTGTCGTGGGCAACCTGCTGGTCTCGTTGCTCTGCGGCGTGGTGCCGATCATCTTGCTTTTCCCCGAAGAACGCCCGATTTGGCTGGCTTCTTTCCGCGCACCGGACGATATGGAACGTGCCTTGGGGCTGATGTGGCTGTACGGCCTTTTTGCCTTCATCACCAATTTGTTACGCGAACAGGTGAAGGATCTGGAGGACTTTGCCGGCGATTCTGCCTGCGGTTGTATGACATTGGCTGTGCTCAAAGGGCCGCGATTCGCAAAAAAACCCGCCGGTTTCACTGGCTTTACGGTCAGTGTGCTGATTTGTTTTTTGCTGTTTTTCTGGCAACAAACCGGCGGTTCGGACAACCTGATCGCAGCGGGTGTGATCTTGTTGTTGCTTCCCGCGCTGTTCACGACGGTGGTCATTTATACGGCCAATAAAAAGCGGGATTTTACACGCGCCAGCGTTCTGGTTAAAATTATCATGTTCGCAGGGCTGTTTCTCCTGTTGCGCGAATGGCCAAGCGGAATGACTTCATTGGCCGGACATTTTTTCAAATAAAGTTGTTGCTCGCAAAGGGGGGGCTCGCAAAGACGCAAAGTTTTACTCGTACCCCCTTTGCGTCTTTGCGAGAAACCCCCTTTAGGAACGCGGCACCAATAACTTAGTCATTTGATGCCACCCTTTGTTCCATCATACGGCCGCTATTTTTCTTTAAATAGCCCCCACTATTCGCAGAAAAATAGTGTTGTCTGATGAAAAAATGGTTGACCTAAAATGACTAAGTTATTGGTGCCGCGTTCCTTAGGAACGGGCAAATAATAACTTGTAAGTTTCAGATAGATTGGTTTTTGCTCAGATGGGCTATCTTTTTGAGCGAATAGTGGGGCTATTTAATCAAAAAGATGGGTCATCTGGGTGAAAAGAAAGCATATCAAATTTACAAGTTATTATTTGCCCGTTCCTTACGAGAAACGCACTACATTTTTTTCACGGAGCCGGAGCCTGACACATTGGCTTCTACAACAGGCTGACCGCCATAGAACACATCGCCACTTCCGGAAATATCGGCTTTCAAATGCTGCACCACGTTGGCAGTTACGGAGCCGGAGCCTGCAATGTCCACATCCAGGTCGTTCACAGTCAAGTCTTTGGCTTTTATATCTCCGCTGCCGGAAATATCGATTTTGACAGAATTGGCGGTGCCTCCCAGGTGAATGGTACCACTCCCGGCGATCGCGCAGGAAGCCGATTGAAGCGTAGCCTGTTCCAGATAAATGTCGCCTGAGCCCGATACATCCATCTTCATTTTTTCAGCCATAGCGGGTGTGAGCATTCGAATCATCCCGCTGCCGCCTACCGAAAGGCCATCGAAGGAGGGGCCGCTCACCCGAATTTTCACACCTTCGGAGTAGGACACGTTTTCGCTGAAATAAATGCGCAAGGCGCCGTCTTCCACTTCTGTTTTGAGAAGCGGCAACAAGTTCTCCTGGACTTGTACCTCAACGGAAAATTCTGCTGCGATGCTGACCTCAACATCTCCGGCAATCTCCAGATCAACCGCATGGAAACCGGTTACTGCGCGCTTCTCTGTCTGAGCGGCCCCCTTGCCGCGCACACCGCTGCCAAATCTCCATCCGCCGTTCGACAGGTGACAAGACCGTTTGCTCACAACAAAAATGCCGACGCAAAACATGAAAAAAAGAAGGTAACGCATAGTTGGAAAAAAGTTACGAGTGGTTGGTGAATGATTCCTGGTTTTGATGCCGGTGAATAAATGCCGGATTGGTGTAATTTTGCCCAATATCCGACACCCACCCGCACTTCCGGGTTACATTTTCTGAAAAAATATTTTTACCGATGACTGGAGCGCTTCTCTCTCTTTTGATGTTTGTCTTCCTGCCAAACACCCAACTGCAAACCTCCCATTTAGCAAGCGACGCTCCGGGCTCCAAACTCGCCTGGCTGACCGAACAAGACCACGATTTTGGGGCGATCAAACAAGGGCGACCAGTGAAATTCGTTTTTCAATTCAAGAACACCGGCGATACACCGCTGACCCTGGAAACGGTGCGCACCACCTGCGGCTGCACAGCTGCTCAATGGACAGAGACGCCTATTGCGCCGGGCGCCACAGGCGATATTATCATTGAGTACGATGCTTACCAGAGCGGTTCGTTCCGCAAAAAGATTCGCGTGTTTTTTGAAGAGCGCAAAAAAGCCGAGATACTTTGGATCCAGGGAGAAACAGAGTAGTTATTGGTTATTAGTTGTCAGTCAACCGTCAACCGTCAAAAGCCCAAAGTCAATAGTCAAAAGTCAATAGTCAAAAGTCAATAGTCATATCATGTCCGACATTTCCGTTGCTTTATCGCCCCGCACAGAAATCCAGCAGGCTTTTGACCTGCAAAATCAGCATAAATTCGTCACCGCCCGCAGCACTGCCAGTCAGCGGATCGCCAAACTAAAGCGACTCCATGACGCAATGCTGCGCTACCGGGAGGACATCAAAGCGGCCGTATGGCAGGACTTTCGCAAAAACGCAACAGAAACGGACATCTCCGAACTGGGCGTAGTGAACACCGAAATCCGCCAGGCCATCCGGAATTTGCGGTCGTGGATGGCGCACCGGCAAGTGGATACGCCACTGCCACTGATCGGCTCATCATCCGAAATACGGTATGAGCCCAAAGGTGTCTGCCTGATTTTATCGCCGTGGAATTTCCCGTTCAACCTCACGTTTTCGCCGCTGGTTTTGGCGATAGCCGCAGGTAATTGTGTGGTGGTGAAACCGTCCGAGTATGCGCCTGCGAGTTCGGCTTTGATGAAAAAAATGTTGGCGGAGTGCTTTCCACCGGAAGAAGTAGCGGTTTTCGAGGGCGATGCCATGATGGCGCAAGAATTGTTGCTCCTGCCATTCAACCATATATTTTTTACCGGAAGCCCGGCCATCGGCAAGGTAGTGATGGGGGCGGCAGCCAAACACCTGGCATCGGTCACCCTTGAATTGGGCGGCAAAAACCCGGTCATAGTAGACGAGACCGCCAACCTCGACATTTGCGCCTCCAAATTGGTCTGGACCCGCATGATGAACGCCGGACAATCCTGTATATCACCGGATTATGTCCTGGTTCACGAAAACGTACAGGATGCGCTGGTGCAAAAAATAGGAGAAAAAATCCGGCAGTTTTTTGGCGACACTGCCGAAGCGCAACGCAACAGCCCGGACTATTGCCGCCTGATCAGCGACCGGCATTTTGGCCGCGTCACCAGTTTGATCCATGAAGCCGTGCAGCGCGGCGCCCGGGTGGCACATGGTGGCGAGAGCGATGCCGCAACGCGTTATGTGCAACCGACCGTGCTGACCCATATTCCGGAGGACGCCACCATCTGGAACGAAGAAGTGTTCGGGCCGGTGCTGTCGGTACGTTCTTATAAAACGTTGCAGGAAGCCATCGCTTACATTGGCACGAAGCCTACACCGCTTGCTTCCTATATGTTTAGCGGGCGGAATCGAGACGTCAAATATTTTCTGAACGAGACGCGCAGTGGAGGGGTCACCGTAAACGATTGCGAAATCCACTTTTTTAACACCGAATTGCCCTTTGGCGGGATGAACAACAGCGGCATCGGCAAGACCCACGGCAAGTTTGGTTTCCTGGAATTCAGCAATGCCCGGGGCGTTTGCTACCAAAACCGGTTCTTCCCGGGTACCAACTTGTTCCATCCGCCTTACCGGCGCTCCCGATTGGCCAACCTGATCGTAGAAGCGGTGGTGAAATGGTTTTGAAAAGGTAAGAGGCGTAAGGAACGCGGGTAAAAAGTATTGGTCATTTAAAAACAAAAAGTTTATTTTTGCCCAAAATTGACTTTCACTGCTTACTTCTCTTCCTGCTCTCACATGGCTCGTTCTTCTTCTGATTCCGGTGGCTTTCTTTTCAAAACCGGCATTTTCGCAGTGCTCGCCGGCGCTGCTTTCTGGTTGTTCAGTCAATTTTCAGGCAAAAAAACGCCCGAAAACGACGCAATAATTTTAAAAACGGAAACCCCGGTGGAACCGGCACAGCCGTCTGGCCAGCCAACAGCCACTACATCGCAAGTCCCTGAAAACATCTTGCCGGTCAGCACGACCGGCGAAATCGTGCGCCATACCTGGTACACCTTATCCTACGCCGAAGACCACGAACAGGCTGAATGGGTGGCGTATGAACTCACGCGCGACCGACTGAATGAGAATTGGGCCGCGCGCTCCAATAGTTTCCGACCAGACCCTGAGGTGCGCACCGAAAGTGCTACGCCCCGCGATTACAACGCCAGCGGCTACGACAAAGGGCACCTCTGCCCGGCAGCCGATATGGCTTTTAACGAAAAAGCAATGGACGAGTCGTTTTTTATGAGCAACATGAGCCCACAGGTGCCGCCCTTTAATATGGGCATCTGGCGGGAACTGGAAGAATGTACCCGCGACTGGGCCAGAAAATTCAAACACCTCTACGTCATCACGGGCCCCGTGCTTGCGCAGCCCGCGCTGGGTCAGATCGGATTCAGCAAAGTCACCGTGCCAGGCGCCTACTACAAGGTCCTGCTCGCACCCGAACAACACAAGGCCATTGCATTTCTGATGCCCAATGCAATGGATGAAAAACCTGTGATGGATTTTTGCTGCTCGATTGACAAGGTGGAAAAAACGACCGGGCTGGATTTTTTTCCACAAATCCTGAAAGGTCTGGACGAAGAACTGGAAGCATCGCTCGACAAAGAAGCGTGGCCCATAGATCGAAAACGCTATCAGGAGAGGGTGCAAAAGTGGAATCTCGAGCGTCAGTAGGCATAAAAAACGGCCTGACTTGTTGAAGGTCAGACCGTTTTAGTAATTTGTAGTAGCGAGGACGAGGCTTGAACTCGTGACCTTGCGATTATGAATCGCACGCTCTGACCAGCTGAGCTACCTCGCCATGCTTTTCAAAAGCGGACGCAAAGGTAAAACGTCCTTTTGATTTTGCAAACGCTGACTTTACTTTTGATTTCATCGAAGGTAGAAACCTTGGATTCAGGAGTTGATTTTACGCCTTAATTCCAGCAATTGCGCGCTTTCTCCATTATTTATGGCCTTTCGCGCCATTTGCCAGCGGTCGAAAATTTCTCTGTAAAGAATTGAAAACCATCCTAAAACAGGCAACAGCAATGCCGCTGCTATCCACATCAAGTGTGCGCTGCATAAACTTGCGATGATCCATACCCAGTAGTAGACAAACCCGCTGAAAAAACTGACCCCCAGCACGATGCTGCCGTAAAACTCCTTTTTTTTCACCTTCGTATCGGCCACCCAATACGTGATCGCCCGGATCGGCCAACTGCTGAGCCATCCTGCCAGGAAGGGCAAAAAACCGGCGATCAAAAACAGCAGCCAAGACCCACTACCCCAGGGAGGATTCAACAAGGTACCATCTTCCAATCCTTTCTTTTCCAAGGTTTGAAAATAGAGGCCGGCGCGATCGCGCAGTCCATTTTTAGGGGCATTGGGCATTTCATTCAACTGATCCAGAACGGCCTTTTCTTTTGCAAAACGCTGACTATCAAAATGCACCACCGGGAGCAAAGGCTGCGGGTTTTCGCTGCGATGGAGGGTGAGCAATTGTTCGGCCAGCACATCATCGTCCGTACTATCCAGATGAAAGCAAACGGTTTTCAGCGCTGCTTCCACATCGCGGGAGAGCCGTAGGACGGCTGCTGCAGGGCTTCTGAGATATTCTTCCCAATAGTCGCGGACAAAGATAGGCGCACCGATATTGACCATGGCTTCCTCGCGGGGCCGGTCGCCATATTGGTAATTGCATCCGGCTGGAATGACTTGAAGATCCGGCTGCTGATATCGCTGATAGGCTTCAAAAGCGATGCGGGCCATCCCTTTTTGCGCAGGCCTCACCCGTTTTTCCAAATGATGTTCCCCTTCCACATAGATGACCACCGTCTGCCCTTGCCGGAGTTTTTCTACACACCAATCGAATACCTCGTCATTGCGATCGCGCCCTACATAGCCGTCGCGGCGGCGGAACACGGGGAACATGTTGGCGCTTTCCATCAACTTGCGAAAAAACGGTTTGCGAAAAATATCACCCCGCGTCATGTTGTAGATCGGTGGCGCCAGGTATTCGCAGAGCAGCAACGGGTCTACAAAAGCAGTCGGGTGGTTGGCGGCCAACAGGACGGGTGTTTTAGCAAGTACGGCCTTGCGGTTGTTGATATGGACACTGCGGAAAAACGCCCGAAAAGCCAGGTGTATAAACGGCTCAAATGTAATGTACGACAGTCCATCGCTCAGATGGGCATAACGGTATTTCATGGGGCAAATAAACATCATTTCATCCTTTGCCAGGACTATCTACGGGCAGTGTACTTTTGTGGCTTCAAAAATCAGGTGCAAAACGATCTGAAATGGCGAAAAAACTCATCATCATCGGCGGTGCAACCGCGACCGGCAAAACTGCGCTGGCCATCGAACTCGCAAAATCACTGAAAACGGAGATTCTTTCGGCCGACAGCCGACAGTTTTACAGAGAAATGTCCATTGGTACGGCCAAGCCGTCGTCCGAAGAACTGGCTGCTGTAAAGCACCATTTCATTGACAGCCTGTCGGTGACGGACGATTACAGCGTGGGCGACTTCGAGCGCGATGCGCTTCATGTGCTGGAAAAAATTTTTCAGGAAAAAGAAGCGGCCATCCTCGTGGGCGGGTCCGGGCTGTTCATTCGAGCGGTCAGTGACGGACTGGACCCATTCCCGGAGGTGTCACCCGAAACGAGAAACCGCGTCGCTGAAGGAGAACAAACAGGCGGTCTTGCCTGGATGCAAGCCGAACTCGAACAACGAGACCCTGATTATTTCGCTGCGGTAGATCAGCAAAATCCTGCGCGGTTGCGACGTGCCCTGGAAGTGTGCCAGGAGAGCGGCCTACCCTATTCCCATTTTTTACGCGACGAAAAGGCCAGACGGCCCTTCGACATCGAACGACGACTGCTCAGTTTGCCACGCCCCGAACTGTATGCCCGGATTGATGCCCGGGTAGACGAAATGATCTCTAACGGACTGGAGGCAGAGGCATACTCGCTACTACCCTATCGCCATCGTCCAGCGTTGCGAACAGTGGGATACGAGGAATTTTTTGATTTTTTTGATGGGAAAATTGGCCGGAAAGAAGCCATTGACAAAATCAAGCAGCATTCGCGGAATTACGCGAAGCGCCAGGAAACCTGGTTCAGAAAGTATTGGGAATGAGCAGGATCACAACCCCTGTGCTTCCCTTTTTTTCTCTTTGAAGTCAATGCGAACCGAAAAAACGTGGGAATACTGGACTTGTGATACGTTGCCAATGTCCGTGAGGGCGTAGTCTACCTGCATCCTGCCGAGCCGGAGGCCGATACCAAAGTTGGGTTGCAGGGTCAGCACCTCTTTATTGGAATTGAAGTCGTCTTTCACCCTTTGAAAATTGCCCACACCCGCACGGATTTGTACAAAGCCATTGTAATCGGCTTCCACACCAAAACGCGGGTCGAGGTTGAATGCTTTGCTACTCACCAGCACATTGCGCTGCCCGTCTGTGGTCAGTTCGAAATCCAACGTGGGCAGAATCGTGGTTTTTTGACCTGCTTTCAATTTATAGGCTGTTCCCAGAATGAATCTGGGCTTCGTAATTTCCGTGTTGCTGACCGGAATTTCGTTTTGGGTAGCCGTGAAAACTTCTTTTTCGCGCTGGGTCAAGTTGAACGACCAGGCGTTGAACGTCGTCGTCAGGTCGCGTCCCATCAGACCTGCAGAGAAGTTACCTTTTCTGTATTGCATGCCGACGTCTGCGCCGAATCCCCAGGAACTGCCCATGGTGCCGATCACACGACGCACCACTTTCACCGTCCCGCCGACAGAAAAAGCGGGATTGCGCAGTTTGCGGGCGAAACTGCCCATCACCGCATAATCGGCGGCTGAAAATTCAGTGACGTTCTCATAATTGATGGTCCCGTCAGGATCTATGAGGTTGATCGTGTAAGGGATTTTGTCAATACCGAGCCGGATGATGGAAAGCGCCAGAAAGGAGCGGCGGTCCCGGTTGAGCGATTTTCCAAAAGCGATATAATCGTACTGCCCTACCCCTGCGAACCACTCGGCGTGCATCGCCCCCAACTGGAGCGGCGCGTCGATCTCTGACAAGCCGGCGGGGTTCCAATAAGCCGCCGTAAGATCGTTGGTGACAGCCGTTTGAGCGCCCGACATGCCGTGGGCACGGCCACCCACACCGATGGCAAGGAATTCATTGCTATATTTTTGTGAAAAAGCAGCCGGAATGCTTGCTACAAGCAAAAAGGTGATGAGGGAGAGATGTTTTTTCATAATGCTCTACTTTCGCACGGCCTTTGGATGTGTTTGCTGGTTCCGTTATCTGGCCCCATTTTTTAAGATATATCAGATGCAATCTGATTTTCGGGGCTTGACGTTCAACAGCGCCGCGTGGTTGCTTTCAACGGCGAAAATAGTTGTTTGACTGTTGACTGTTGACTGTCAACAGTCAACGGTCAAAAGTCAACAGTCAATGGTCAAAAGTCAATGGTCAATGGTTGTGGTGCGACTAAAAGTTTTGACCGTAAGGCGACACAAAGATTTGACCCTTTTTTTCAGTTCTTTGACATTTCGTAACTATCCAGCCGCCCTGCTCCATCGGAGCAACATCTTTGTAGCATTAGAGGAATGGGCGGTCCTGCGTGCCGTAGGTACGCTATTTCGCACAGTAGATAGCGTACCTACGGCACGCAGGACTCC
>Ga0209181_10002677_pt1 | contig 28747 bp, 23 predicted proteins | sample MAT05_FD_187208 | JGI IMG/M metagenome (GOLD analysis project Ga0209181, IMG submission 187208) | Freshwater microbial communities from Lake Fryxell liftoff mats and glacier meltwater in Antarctica - MAT-05 (SPAdes) (version 2) | ecosystem: Environmental > Aquatic > Freshwater > Ice > Liftoff...
AGCCCTGCGCTGAAGGCAGCTGCCGCACCCGCACCGGCCATCAAAGCTGCGGCTGCGGTCGCACCAGCGGCCGTCAGCCAGGCCGGCTCCAAGGCCAAGACCAGCAACAAGTCGGTGGCACCCGCCTCTCCCGCGCCTGTGGCGGCCGTTGCCGCGGCGACCACGGCCAAGCCGGTGCGCATCGCCAAAGAGAAGCTGGTGCGCGACAGCTTCACGATGCCCCGTGCCGATTTTGTGCTGATCCAGCAGCTCAAGGAGCGCGCGCTGGGCTTCAAACGCCCAACCAAGAAAAGCGAGTTGCTGCGCGCCGGGCTGCAGGCCCTGTGGGGGTTGAGCGCTGCCCAACTGCAGGCGCAACTCGGCAAACTGGCGACGATCAAGGCCGGTCGGCCCAAGAAAGCGGACTGAGGCCAGGCTGCCGGCCAATCCGGCGCGGCTCGCGGTCAGACCGGCGGGTGTTGCCGGCGACCTAACCCGCCCGCCAACAACCCCAGGCCAGCCAGCAGCAGCAGCCCGGTGGTCGGCTCAGGCACAGCGCCGGCCACCTGCAGGCCGAACTGGATGCCCGGATAGGCTTGGTAGCCCAGGAAACCGCCATCGGCAAAGGCGGTGACACCCGGCATGGCCAGGCCGCCAGCCGACGCGGTGAAAGCGCCGTCCGCGCCCTCCAGTGCCAACCAGTAGTGGCCGGCACCGGGCAGTGTCCACGCCAACCCGGATGCCGCGTTCCAGCCGTCGGCATCGAAGCTCACGGTGGCTGCCGCCAGCAAGTCGCCCGGCTTGCCCGGCGCATCCTGGTACAGCGCGACAGTGAAGTGGTCGCCGGGGACGCCACCGGCCAGGAAAGCCGCAACGCTGTCGATGCGCCAGGCCTGTGGCGCATCGAAGGCTACCGCCAGAAAGTTGCTGCTGTCCAGCGCATAGGCCAGTTGGCTGCCGTCGGGCGTGCCAGTGTTGATCAGCGTGGTGGCGCCGGCGGCGTTGGCCAACAGCGCAGCCGCCAGGACCAGGGTAGGTTTATGGATCATGGTGTGCGGGCTCCGGGGCTTTAATGAGCGAGGCTGACTTGCTTGAGCACCTGGGTCGGGCCGAAGCTGTCCGAGAAGCCGTAAGCGGTGATGTCCACCTTGCCGCTCTTGCGCACTGAAACCGTCGCCCATGAGTAGCTGCGGTCGGTGTTGGGCGTCAGGCCCGAGGTGACCGAGGCCACACCCAGCTTCGAATCAAACGGCGAGCCACCCGCGCCGACCAGCACCTGCCAGGCACTGCCCTTGGGCTGCGCCATGTTGAAGATGTGCTCATGCCCGCAGAAATAGGTGGCACCAAACGCCTCAACCACAGCCCACAGGTTGTCGCGCTGGGTCGGCTTTGCGTCCAGCCCGCCCGCGGACACGCCAGCGGCGTAGACGTAGGTGTAGGCCGGCTTATGGCCGAAGACGAAGAAGTTCTTCGCACCGCGCGACTGGGCAGCGCCTAAATCGGCGGCCAGCCAGCCGGCCGGGCCGGTGCTGTCGGCGCCCACCGGGTCGGTGTTGATCACCGCAAAGTGCGAGCTGCCGACATCGAAGCTGTAGGACAGCTGGGTCTGGGCCGTGGCCAGACTGTCGGCCGCGCGGTTGTCGCCCACGTTGACGTGGCTGGCATCGAAGCCGGTCACGGCCTTGAAGCGCGCGGTGTCGATGATCAGGTCGCCCATGTTGGCGCGCCAGGCGTTTTCGTTCTCGACCTTGGCCACCTTGCCGCAGGCCTTGCATTGCACCTCGTGGTTGCCCGGCACCGGCACGATGTACGTGCCCGTCTCCATCACCGGCGCCACCATGCCGCGCCAGAACGCATATTGCTGGTAGAACTTGAGCAGGTCGCTGTTGACAATATCGCTCACCGTGGTGGGCATCACCGGCACCGCGCTGGCGGCCGCGCCGCCGTTGAGCGCAGAGCCCGCGGCATTGGACGTGTAGCCGTAACCGGCCCAACCGTAGCCGTGCACCATGTCACCGTTGAAAAACAACATGCTGGGCTTCTGCGCCTGCACCGACCTCAGGATGCGCGAAAACGCCTTGCTGTTCTGCAGCCAGAGCTTGTCCTGTCCGGACATCGTGGCGAGCGGTGTGGTGCCGTCGGGGCTGACCGGGTCTTGGCGTGAATCACCCACGGTGGCAAAACTCAGCACGACCGGATCGGTCTCGGGCGTCACAGCGGCATGCGCTGTTAGGCCGAGCGCCAGTGCGCAGGCCAGTAAGGTGAATGCGGGTGCGCGCATGCTGAAGGTGCGACCGGGAGTTGTTTGCATGGGGCGGCTTTCGGACGGTTGGGTTGTACGGTGAACAAGCACACTGCTGCGGGGCAGCGAGCGGCAGCCCGGGGGCCGCCGCTCGCATCGCCGCAATGGCGAAACTCTCCGAGATTAGCCCCGGGCCGTGACCTGCCGGTGACAGAGCAAGCGCCCGGCCGGCACACACCGCAGGACCCGTGCACCCGCAAGCTTCCTATACTTGTCCGCTGTACAGGTGTGATGACCCAGCGGGATGGATCTCAATTTCGGATCAGACAAGAACGGCTTGATTTGCGGCTTCTTTTTTGGCGCCGGCGGGGTCGGTACGGCCATCGACCTGGACAGCGCGTTGCACTGGTTGCATACCGGCGCACGCACCAACCCAGCGGACACGACGGGCGATGGCTTTGTCTGGCTGCACTTCAACCTGAGCGACGCCGCCGCCGAAGGCTGGATCGCCAAGCACCTGGGCGTCGTGCCCGAGTTTTTCGAGGCGCTGCACGAAGGTTCGCGATCGACCCGCATCGAGGACGCGCGTGACACGCTGATCGCCGTCATCAACGACGTGGCCTACGAGTTTGCGTTTGATCCGTCCGAGATCGAAACGCTGTGGGTCAACGTCGGTCCCCGCATGGCAATCAGTGCGCGCATCCACCCGCTGCGGTCCATCGACCGGCTTCGCCAGGCGGTCAAGGCAGGCCACAGGTTCCGCTCATCGGTCGATTTTCTGAACCGGCTGATGCACGACCAAGGCGACGTGCTGATGCGCATCGTGCGCGAGGCCACCGTCAAGGTCGATGCCATCGAGGACAAGCTGCTGCAAGGACGGCTGCAGCGCAAGCGCTTCGACTTGGGCCAGCTGCGCCGGGTGCTGGTGCGCTTGCAGCGCCTGCTGGCGCCCGAGCCGGGCGCGCTGTTCCGCTTGCTGCGTCAACCGCCGCCGTGGGTGACGGCAAACGATCTGGATGAACTGCGCCAGGCCACCGAAGAGTTCACGATGATCATCCGCGACGTGGCCGAGTTGCAGGAGCGCATCAAGCTGCTGCAGGAAGAAATCGCCGCGCAGATGAACGAGCAGACCAACCGAAGCCTGTTCACCCTGACCATCGTCACGGTGCTGGCCTTGCCGATCAACATCCTGGCCGGCCTGTTCGGCATGAACGTGGGCGGCGTACCGCTGGCGCAGAACCCGCACGGCTTTTGGGTGATCGTGGCCATCATCGTGGCCTTCACGGCGCTGGCGGGCTGGCTGGCATTCCGCAAAAAGGACTGACCTGCCGGCCTCCCCGCAGACAAGGCGTTCGAGCCCGGCAGAATGGTTGTGCCTGCGGTGGCATGGGCCTGTTGCCAACTCGCCAAGGGTCTGCGCCTGGAGGACGTGACAGGTATTCAGGCCGCGGCGGCCGCGCTGGATGCGCTGGGGGCGCGTGGCAAGCTGAACGCCTACCAAATCAAGGACGCACTGGCGGCCGCGCTGAAGGGTGACGACCTGCTGGTGTTTGACACCAACGCCCGGGCCGCCTTCGACAAGTCCGAGCAGGGCGCCCGCCGGTTGAAGTCCGCGCTTGATGCCATCGCCGATGAATCACTGCGCCGTGCGGGCACGTCGGCCGGCGAACTGCAAACCGGTTTCTCCAAAGCCACCAACGGTGCCATCAACGATGTTGACGCACTGGCGCGGACTTTGCGGGCCCTGGGGTCGAGGGGGATGACGCGGGCCGCGTACTCGGTGCTGCACTGGACAAGTCCCTGTCGGCCGCGAACACTGAACGGGCCATCCGCGCCGTGATCGACCGCATGGGCGACCTGAGCAAGGCCGGGTTGTTGACCGGCGACCGCCTGGCCGACGGGCTGGACAAAGCGGGCAAAAAGCTGGACGACTTGAAGGCCGGTGTCAACTCGTTGTCTGAGGCTATGCGTGCGTTCGCCTTACAGACCCAGGACAAGCTGAAGCAAACCGCGGACCGTCTGGATCAGGCGTACACCACCATTGCCACCAGCGCGGGGGTGTCGCTGCGTGATCAGATCGCCGCCTATGGCAAATGGCGGGCCGCCGCTTTGGCTGCATCCGGTGATGTCGAATCGGGGCACCTGGCAGAGCAAAGAATAAATCTCGAGAACCGGGCCACGGTGGCTGGATTGGGCGACGAGTACGTCAAGGCGATGGGCAAGAGCCGGCGCCGCGGTACGCACCGAAACGGCATCGATGGCCGCAGGGTTTGACAGCGTGACCGCCGCCGCCGCGCGCAGCGTGCTGGCCGCCACGCAGTACGACAAGGACAAGTTCGCCCTTGGCGCCGACGGCCAGCGGTTCACCGCGGGCGGGCAAGACCCCAAGGTCACCAGCGCGCTCGGGGCGTACCAGCTGGCCCTCGACAAGGTGCAGAACTATGGCAAGTGCTACCTGACCACCGGTGTGGACGCCGGCACCACGAACAGGCGCAAGGATGAGTTGCAGGCGGCGATGAACGCGGCGTTTGCGGGTTACCAAGACGCGCTGGCGTCGTCGCAGTCCAGCGCTGCGTCGGCGCTGAAGCCCTACGAGAAGGCCAGTGTCACGCCGGGCCGCGGCGCGGTGGCCGGTGGGTACGAGATCAGGTTCGTGATGGGAAACAAGACCTGTGACGTGGTGTCGCCGTCGCAAACCCAAGCCGAAGCGCTGGTGCGCGAGCTTGAGGAGGCATTCAGCGGGCCGGCGGATGACCGCGCGGCCCGCCTGGCCGCGTTCGGCGGGCCGGTGCCGCTGCTGGCCACAGCATGCCAGTGGCGGGCCGCTGGCGGCCAGGGCGGGCCGACGCTGGTCGGTGGCGGATCGTTTTGGACGCCGCCGAAAACATCCTGAAAACCGCCGTTGATTGTGAGACCCTGCGCAAACCCTACGTCTTGTGCGGTGCAGCAATCTGGCACACTCGGAGCGAGATGGCAAAGATCAGGGATCCCAAGCAAAGCCCGCGGCAAGCATTCGCCCGCGGCTTTTGGAATGGCATGGCCGCCCCCCTCACGCTGTTCGTGCACCGCCAAGTTCAGCCGCCTATCGAGGTGGAGCCCATCCGCCTCCCGCATCGCGGCCCCGGTGGCGCCCTTACCGACGACTGGGCGAAGATCGGTGCAGACTTTCATCATGCTCTGAAGCGGTATGAACAAGAGCCGCCAGCAGGTTCGAGCTCCTGAGTCCCGGCCGGCGCCACAGCCCGGCACCACCGTCGAGCTCAAGCACTCTGAATACAGCGGTCAGATTCCACCGCCGCATTTGCTGCGCGACTTCGATGACCTGATCCCCGGCACCGCCGCCAGGATCATCCAGTGGGCCGAAGACGAGCAGCGCCACCGGCATAACCTGGAGCGGTCCGCGCAGGCTGCCAACATCCATGCGCAGCGCCAGCAGCTGGTGACTGTGGATTACCAGACCCGCGCCGTGGTGCGGAGCGGAGCGACTTGCTCGGCCAATCCCTTGGGTTCATCGTTTGCGCTGGATGCGCCGGGGGCGCTGTATGGACCGGCTTACAAGGTCACACCGCCGTCGCGCTAGGGCTGCTAGCAATCCCTACCGCCGCCGTGGTGCAGGCATTCCGCGCCAACTTTTTCCCCAAGAAGTAGAGCACCGGGCTCAGCACTCCCGACCACAGCTCGCCAGGGCGGCGCGCGCGCCTTGGCCATAGTCACATGCTGCCGCAAGCGACCGCCGGCAGACCCCTGTTTAGGCCATTTTTAGGACACCAGAAACGAAAAAGCCACCCGAAGGTGGCACAAGTCGTTGTCCTGATTGGACTTTTCTGGTGGGCGGTGCAGGGCTTGAACCTGCGACCCCTGCCGTGTGAAGGCAGTGCTCTACCGCTGAGCTAACCGCCCGGAATTCCGGGGTTTGCTGAGGTTCGTCGAATCTCGGCAAGCCTCGGATTATGCCACAGCCTCTTGGGCGTTCTGGGCGTCCATCGCGCGCCAGACGGTTTTGCCGCCGCTGGCCTTGTCCAGCTCGGCAAGAACAATCGCGTGGGCAGCCTGCTCGTCGGCGGTGGCATCAATCACGGTCAACCCGTACTGCGTCAGGTCGCGGGCCAACAGGGCCTGCGGCGTGCCGGACGCTTGTTCGTCCTCGTGGATCACCAGCGAATCCTGTCCGCGGGTCAGCCGGATGTAGACCTCGGCCAGCAGGCCCGCATCGAGCAGCGCGCCATGCAATGTGCGGTGGGTGTTGTCCACCTCCAGCCGACGGCACAGTGCGTCCAGCGAGTTGGCTTTGCCGGGAAACATCTCGCGCGCCATCAGCAGCGTGTCGACGACCTTGGCCGCCACCGTGTGGAAGGGGGCTCGGCGCAGACGCTTCAACTCGCCGTTGAGGAAGCCGACGTCGAAGGCCGCGTTGTGGATGATCACCTCGGCACCTTCCAGGAAGCCGAGCAGGTCGTCGGCCACCTCGGCAAACTTGGGCTTGTCGGCCAGGAAGGCGTCGGTCAGGCCGTGGATCCTGGTGGCCTCTTCGCTGCCTTTGCGCTCGGGGTTGAGGTAGACGTGGCGGGTCTCGCCGGTGAGCCGTCGGTTGACCATCTCGATGCAACCGATCTCGACGATGCGGTCGCCCGCCTCCGGGTTGAGGCCGGTGGTTTCGGTATCGAGAAAGATCTGGCGCATGAGGGTTGTCCTGCAGGGTCGGAAAATGGGTCTGTCAACGGACAGTTATGCCGGGACGGCTGCTGTCGCCAGTACGGCGGCTCATCGCAGCCTGGGCGGCTGGCGGCCGGCCCAGACCCACATCGCTGCGCCGGCGGCCACCATCGGCACACACAGCCACTGGCCCATGCTCAGGCCCAGCGCCAGGGTGCCGAGAAAGGCATCGGGCTCGCGGAAGTATTCGGCGACAAAACGGAAGAAGCCGTAACCGACCAGGAATGCCCCGGACACCTGTCCGGTGGCGCGCGGCCGCCGGGCGTAGACCCAGAGCAGGGCAAACAGCAGCAGGCCTTCGAGTGCAAACTGGTAGAGCTGCGACGGGTGGCGCGGCAGGTCGGTGCCCGATTGCGGAAACACCATCGCCCACGGCAGCGACCCTTCTGCCGGACGGCCCCACAACTCACCGTTGATGAAGTTGCCGATGCGCCCCGACGCCAGCCCGGTGGGCACACATGGCGCGATCAGATCGGTCACCTCCAGCCAGCGCCGACCACGGCTGCGCGCATACGCCGCCATCGCGACGATCACGCCCAGCATGCCGCCATGAAAGGACATGCCGCCCTTCCAGACCATGGCGATCTCCAGCGGATTGGCCAGGTAGTAGCCGGGCTTGTAGAACAGCGCATAGCCCAGCCTGCCGCCCAGCACCACGCCCATCACGCCCCAGAACAGCAGGTCTTCGACGTCGCGGCGGGTCCAGCCAGCGTTGGCAAACTGCGGCTGGCGCGCGCGTGCGTTGGCCAGCAGCATGAACAGCGCAAACGCCACCAGGTAAGTCAGGCCGTACCAGTGGATTTGCACCGGGCCGAGGGCCAGGGCCACCGGGTTGAACTGGGGATGCACAAGCATCAGGACTCTCCGAAAGGGTCAGCGCCCCGGGACTGGCCGGGGCGGGCGGATTGTCGCTGCTGGGGCCGGGGGCACCCTGAAGCCGGGCTGGGGCTGACCTGGCCGGATCAGGCCTGGCCCGCCACCCGCCGAACATTCGCACCAACTTGTGCAACAACATGCCCGACAAAGCGCTGCACCACCGGCGCCGCCGGCTCACGCCAGATCAGGCTGGTCTCGCAGCGCAGGCCGGCGTCGGTTACCGGCCGGTAGACCACGCCGGGGCGCTGCAGCCGGGTCACCGATTCGGGCACCCAGGCCACGCCCATGCCGGCGGAGACCAGGTTGACGATGGTCTGCATCTGGATGGCCTCTTGCCCGATGTGCGGTGTGGCGCCGTGCGCGCGGTAGGCAGCCAGCACCGCGTCGTACAGCGACGGGGCGATAAGGCGCGGAAAGATCACCAGCGGCTCGGCCGCGATGTCGGCCAAGTGCAGTGTGGCGACTGCCGCCGCGGGATGGTGCTCGGGCAAAGCCATCACCAGCGGTTCGTCCTGTGCCCGCCATGCGGCAAAGCCGGGCGGCGCCGCGCCGGGTGCGTGCAACACAAAGCCGGCGTCGATCTCGTCGGCATCAAAGGCCTGCAGCTGCACGTCCAACGTCGCCTCACGCAGTTGCAGCGCCACCTCGGGGTGGGTGTCCCGAAAACTGCGCAGCCACTCGGGCAAGGGGCCGTAGGCGATGTTGGAGACAAAGGCCAGCCGCAACTGCCCAGCCAGACCGGCCGCTGCAGCCTGCGCCACCAGCGGCAGTGCATCGGCCGCAGCAAGCAAACGCCGGGCGGGCGGCAGCAGCGCCGTGCCGGCGGGCGTCAGTGCCACGCTGCGCCGGGTGCGGGCAAACAACGGCACGCCGAGGGTCCGCTCCAGGCCCTGGATGGCCTGGGTCAACGGCGGCTGGGTCATGTGCAGGCGGCTGGCGGCACGGCCGAAGTGCAGTTCTTCGGCCAGCGTGACGAACTGGCGCCACAAACGGAGCTCAATCATGCGGACCTGTCATTCATCGCCAACATTGATACGCCTGATAGATCAATCAAGGCCTACAAATATATTGGACTGAGGCGCCCGCGGCAAATTATCCTTACGGCCCGGCAGGTCGCACCACGGCGCCCGCCCCGTGAATTCACCCGCTTCCGGAGACACCCCATGCCGATCAACCGCCGTTCCAGAAACATCACCGAAGGCGTGGCCCGCGCGCCCAACCGCAGCATGTACTACGCGATGGGCTACACCGAGGGCGACTTCGGCAAGCCGATGATCGGCGTGGCCAACGGCCACTCCACCATCACGCCCTGCAACTCGGGCCTGCAGCGCCTGGCCGACGCGGCCGTCATCGGCCTGAAGGCCGCCGGCGCCAACCCGCAGATTTTCGGCACGCCCACCATCAGCGACGGCATGGCGATGGGCACCGAGGGCATGAAGTACAGCCTGGTGTCGCGCGAGGTGATCAGCGATTGCGTCGAGACCTGCGTGGGCGGCCAGTGGATGGACGGCGTGATGGTGATCGGCGGCTGCGACAAGAACATGCCGGGCGGCATGATGGGCATGCTGCGCGCCAACGTGCCGTCGATCTACATTTATGGCGGCACCATCCTGCCGGGCAAGTACAAGGGCCAGGACCTGAACATCGTCAGTGTGTTCGAGGCGGTGGGCCAGTTCTCGGCCGGCAACATGAGCGAAGAGGACTTTGTGCAGATCGAGCGCCGGGCCATCCCCGGCACGGGGTCTTGCGGCGGCATGTACACCGCCAACACCATGAGCTCGGCCTTCGAGGCGCTGGGCCTGAGCCTGCCTTATGCGTCGACCATGGCCAACGTCGAGGACGAGATCGTCGGCATGGTCGAGCAGGCGGCCAAGGTGCTGGTCGAGGCCGTCAAGGCCAACTTGAAACCCCGGGACATCGTCACCCGCAAGTCGATCGAAAACGCGGTAGCGGTGATCATGGCCACCGGCGGCTCGACCAACGCGGTGCTGCACTTCCTGGCCATTGCCCACGCGGCCGAGGTGGACTGGACGATCGATGACTTCGAGCGCATCCGCCGCCGGGTGCCGGTGCTGTGTGATTTGAAACCCAGCGGCCAGTACCTGGCGATCGACCTGCACCATGCCGGCGGCATCCCGCAGGTGATGAAGACGCTGTTGGCCGCCGGCCTGATCCACGGCGACTGCATCACCATCACCGGCAAGACCGTGGCCGAGAACCTGGCCGACCTGCCCGACGCGCCGCGCACCGACCAGACCGTGATCCGGCCGATCGGCAACCCGATGTATGCCCAGGGCCATTTGGCGATCCTGCGCGGCAACCTGTCGCCCGAGGGCTGCGTGGCCAAGATCACCGGCCTGAAAAGCCCGGTGATGACCGGCCCGGCGCGAGTCTTCGAGGACGAGCAATCGGCGCTGGCCGCGATCATGGCCAAGAAAATCGTCGCCGGCGATGTGATGGTGCTGCGCTACCTGGGCCCCAAGGGCGGTCCGGGCATGCCCGAGATGCTGGCACCCACCGGCGCGCTGATCGGTCAGGGCCTGGGCGAGAGCGTTGGCCTGGTGACCGACGGGCGGTTTTCGGGTGGCACCTGGGGCATGGTGGTGGGCCACGTCGCGCCCGAGGCTTACGAGGGCGGCGTGATCGCGCTGGTGCAGGAAGGCGACACCATCACCATCGACGCGCACCGGTTGCTGCTGCAACTGAACGTGGACGACACCGAGCTGGCGCGCCGACGCGCGGCCTGGGTCAAACCGGCGCCGCGTTACACCCGCGGGGTGCTGGCCAAGTTTGCGCACAACGCGTCCAGCGCCAGTTCGGGCGCGGTGCTCGACAAGTTCAGCTGAGCCCGTCCCGCAGGCCGGATTCGCCGATTGCGGCGGGCCGAACCCGCCGCCAGGTCAGTCCTTGCGGACGGGCGGCTTGGCGATGTCGGGTGGACGGGTATCGGGAAAGGGCGAGGCGGACGTGCTTGGACTGCCGGGATCGCGTTGCTGCGAGCTCGATGCCGCGCCGCGCCGCTTGGGCCGCATGCCCAGCGCGTCCAGCCGGGCGTCACGCCGCCGCTGAACTTTTTTGTCGGCGCGGCGCATGGCCTCACGTTGGGTCCAGCCGGCGCTGTCGGCAACCTGCCAGTACAGCGCGGCCAGCACAAATGGCAGCACCACCCACCACCACGACCAGCCCGCCACCGGGCCCAGGCCCAGCAACTTGAGCGCCAGCAGCACCACACCCACGATCACCAAAGCCATGTGCACCGCCCGTCTTTGCCACCGGACCAAGACAGCGTCGTGTCAACCCGCACGCCTAGAATCCGTTGACAGACTGTAGTCCAGCCACAGCACTTGCCCACCCTCGCCTGCTCTTGCCCAACCGCAGAAAGCCCTCCATGAAGAAATTCGCCCTGATCTTCGCCCTGGCCGCCACCTCGGTGGCGCCGGCTTTTGCCAACGCCGACCTGGCGCAAAAGAAGAGCTGCCTGGCCTGCCACGCCGCCGACAAGAAGCTGGTCGGCCCGTCCTACAAGGACGTTGCCGCCAAGTACGCCGGCCAGAAAGACGCCGCAGCGATGCTGGCCACCAAGATCCAGAAGGGTGGCGTGGGCGCCTGGGGCCAGGTGCCGATGCCGGCCAACCCGCAAGTCAGCGCCGACGAAGCCAAGACCCTGGCCACCTGGGTGCTGACGATCAAGTGACTTGAGCAGCGCTCGGCAAAAAGCCCCGCAGTGCGGGGCTTTTTTGTGGGCGGCGCTGACGCGTCGCCGGGATCGGTAGGTCTCGCCCGACTGATCGAGGATCGCGGGATTCTGGTGGTTCTCGATCAGTAGTTCTCGCCCAACTGATCGAGGATCGCGGGATTCTGGTGCCCGCCCACATCGCTGCGCGATGTGAGCAGGCCCCGAACCCGCCTCAGGCGCCTGGCAGCGCCTGCCGCGCTGACGCGCGGTTCTCGATCAGTAGTTCTCGCCCAACTGATCGAGAATGGCCGGGTTCTCCAGCGTCGAGGTGTCCTGGGTGATGGACTCACCCTTGGCGACCGAGCGCAGCAGGCGGCGCATGATCTTGCCCGAGCGGGTCTTGGGCAGGTTGTCGCCAAAACGGATGTCCTTGGGCTTGGCGATCGGGCCGATCTCCTTGCCCACCCAGTCGCGCAGCTGTTTTGCGATGGCTTTCGCCTCGTCGCCCACCGGGCGGGAGCGCTTGAGCACGACAAAGGCGCAGATCGCCTCGCCGGTGGTGTCGTCCGGCCGGCCCACCACCGCCGCCTCGGCCACCAGTTCGGTGCAGCTGACCAGCGCCGACTCGATCTCCATCGTGCCCATGCGGTGGCCCGAGACGTTGAGCACATCGTCGATGCGGCCGGTGATGGTGAAGTAGCCGGTCTTGGCATCGCGGATCGCGCCGTCGCCCGCCAGGTAGTACTTGCCCTGGAAGTCCTCCGGGTAGTAGCTCTTCTTGAAGCGCTCCGGGTCGCCCCAGATGGTGCGGATCATCGACGGCCAGGGCTTCTTGACGACCAGGATGCCGCCCTGGCCCCAAGGCACGTCCTTGCCGGTTTCGTCCACCACCGCGGCCATGATGCCCGGGAACGGCAGCGTGCATGAGCCCGGAACCAGCGGCGTGGCGCCCGGCAGCGGTGTGATCATGTGGCCGCCGGTCTCCGTCTGCCAGAAGGTGTCGACGATCGGGCAGCGGCCACCGCCGACGTTGAGGTGGTACCACTCCCAGGCCGCCGGGTTGATCGGCTCGCCGACCGAGCCCAGGATGCGCAGGCTGCTCAGGTTGTAGCTCTTCGGGTGGATCGCCAGGTTGGCCTCGGCCGCCTTGATCAGCGAGCGGATGGCTGTGGGCGCGGTGTAGAAGACCGTGACCTTGTGGTCCTGGATCATCTTCCAGAAGCGGCCGGCGTCCGGGTAGGTGGGCACCCCCTCGAACACCACCTCGGTGCCGCCCAGGGCCAGCGGGCCGTAGGTGATGTAGGTGTGGCCGGTGACCCAGCCGATGTCGGCGGTGCACCAGAACACATCGTCGGGCTTCAAGTCGAACGTCAGCTTGGTGGTCAGCGCCGCATGCAACAGGTAGCCGCCGGTGGAGTGCTGCACGCCCTTGGGCTTGCCGGTGGACCCGCTGGTGTAGAGCAGGAACAGCGGGTGCTCGGCACCCACCCATTCGGGCTCGCAGGTGACGGGCTGGCTGGCGACCAGGTCGGCCATCCACAGGTCACGGCCGGCCGTCATCGCAACGCTTGAGCCCGAGCGCTTGACCACCAGCACGTGGGTGACCGACTCGCAGCCACCCAGCGCCAGCGCGTCGTCGACGATGCTCTTGAGCGGCAACTGCTTGCCACCACGCACCTGGTGGTCGGCGGTGATGACCACCTTGGCGCCGGTGTCCTGGATGCGGTCGCGCACCGACTGCGCCGAAAAGCCGCCGAACACCACCGAGTGGATGGCGCCGATGCGGGCGCAGGCCTGCATCGCCGCCACGCCGTCCACCGACATCGAGATGTAGATGATGACCCGGTCGCCCTTGACCACGCCCAGGCTCTTGAGGCCATTGGCGATCTGGCAGGTCTTGGCCAGCAACTCGCTGTAGCTGGTGCGGGTGACTTCACCGCCATCGGCCTCGAAGATGATCGCGGTCTTGTCGCCCAGGCCGCGCTCGATATTGCGGTCCAGGCAGTTGTAGGAGGCGTTGAGCGTGCCGTCCTCGAACCACTTGAAAAACGGCGCTTCGCTCTCGTCCAGCACCTTCGTGAACGGGGTTTTCCAGCTCAGCAGCTCACGCGCCTGACGCGCCCAGAAGCCTTCGTAGTCGGTCTCGGCCTCTTTGACCAGGGCCTCGTAAGCGGCCATGCCTTGCACATGGGCGCCGGCCACCGACGCGGCCGAAGGAAGGTAGGTTTTCAGCTCGGTAGGGCCGTCTGTGCTCATGTTTGTCTCCTGGAGGAATGGAACATCGAATAGCCCGCACCTTAGGCAGGGGCTCTTACGAACCGCTTACTCGGCGTCAAGGGGCGACGCCCGCATGATGCCGCGCAACTTGCAGCCTGACAGCGCCGCCCGCAAGCCTGACACAGCGGCTGCCTAGAATCCAGCGCTATTTCCCCATCCCGACCGTCCCAGATCGCGCACCCGGCGCCACCCCTACCCATGGCAAAAGCACCCAACGACCCCAGCCGCCAGCTCAGCCTCCTGCCTCGGCTGATTTTTGCCACGCGCTGGCTGCAGCTGCCGCTCTACCTGGGCCTGATCCTGGCACAGGGCGTGTACGTGTTCCAGTTCTGGGTCGAGTTGGTGCACCTGATCGAGGCCGCGTTTGGCAACCAGGCCGCGCTGGCCACGCTGGTCAAGAGCACCGGCTACCAGGCCGCCGCGATCCTGGGCCCAGCCGGTCAGGTGCTGGGCTACGAGCCGATCACCGCGCTGAACGAAACCATCCTGATGCTGGTGGTGCTGGCGCTGATCGACGTGGTGATGATCAGCAACCTGCTGATCATGGTGATCGTGGGCGGCTACGAGACCTTTGTGTCACGGCTGCGGCTGGAGGGCCACCCCGACCAGCCCGAGTGGCTGAACCAGGTCAACGCCTCGGTGCTGAAGGTCAAGCTGGCCACGGCCATCATCGGCATCAGCTCGATCCACCTGCTCAAGACCTTCATCAACGCCGCCAACTACACCGACAAGGTGCTGATGTGGCAGACGCTGATCCACGTCACCTTCCTGATCTCGGCGCTGGCGATTGCGATGGCGGACCGGATCATGCACCCGTCGGGCAGCAGCGAGCACTGAGAGCCTGAGACCCCGCGCCCCGCCAGGCCCGGTCACAGCGCCAGCCAGATCTCGCGGGTGCCATCACCGGCCACCACCGGCGCCAGCGTGAAGCCCAGTTCACGCGCCAGGTCCAGCATGCGGTGGTTCTCGGTCAGCACGGTGGCCACCAGCCGGCGGGTGCCGAGCTCGCGCAGGGTGCGCACCAGCTTGTCCATCAGCAGCTCGCCCAGGCCTTCGCCCTTCATGGCCGAGCGCACGATGATGCCGAACTCGGCGTCCTGGTTGTCGGGGTCGATCACGGCGCGGGCCACGCCCAGCGTGCGCTCGTCGCCCAGCGGGTCGATCTCGGTGGCGATGAAGGCGATCTCGCGGGCGTAGTCCACCTGCGTCAGCCGGGCCAGCTCGCTGTGCTCGATGCTGCGCCGGCTGTAGAAGATGCGCATGCGCAGGTCCTCCGGGTCCAGATCGGCCAGAAAAACCAGGTGCTGGGCCTCGTCCTCCGGCCGGATCGGCCGCAGCGTCAGCTGCCGGCCACGCCACTCGACGGGCTGCACCCACTGCTGCGGGTACGGCAGGATGGCAAAGTGCGACGCCCCGCCCGGCGCGCTGGCGTCGAGCAGGATGCGCGCATCCAGCGCCACCGCGCCCTGGGCGTCCAGCAACAACGGGTTGATGTCCAGCTCGGCCAGCTCGGGCAGCTCGGTCAGCAGGTCGGACACCGCGATCAGCACACGGTGCAGTGCATCGGCGTTGGCCGCCGGCGTGTCGCGCCACGCGCCCAGCAGCCGCGCCACCCGGGTGCGCGCCACCAGCGCGCGGGCCAGCGGCCCGTTGAGCGGCGGCAGCGCGATGCTGCGGTCGGCCAGCAGCTCCACCGCCGTGCCGCCCTGGCCGAACAGGATCACCGGGCCGAACACCGGGTCGATGCTGGTGCCGACGATCAGCTCGCGGGCGTGGGCGCGGCGCACCATGGCCTGCACACTGAAGCCGGCGAGCACGGCGTCGGGCCGGCGCTGGCTGACGCGCGCCAGCATGGCCTGGACGGCGGCGCGCAGGGCGGCTTCGTCGGCGATGTCCAACGCCACGCCACCCACGTCGGACTTGTGGCTGATGTCGGGCGAGACGATCTTGAGCGCCACCGGCCAGCCGATGGCCTGGGCCGCGGCCAGCGCGGCGTCGGCAACGGGCGCGGTCAGCCGGGTGGCCACCACCGGGATGCCGTAGGCCGCCAGCACGGCCTTGGCCTCGGGCTCGCTCAGCATCGTGCGGCCCTCGGCCAGCACCTGGCGCACCTGGGCGGCCACCGTGGCACGGGCCGCCGTTCGTTCAGAAGCGCTGCAGCCGTCGGCCACCAGCGTAGCCGGCGTCTCCAGCAACAGCGCCTGGTTGCGGCGGAAGTCCACCAACATCGCAAACGCCCGCACCGCCTCCTCGGGCGTCGGGTAGCAGGCAATGCCGGCATCGAAAAACTGCTGGTTGGCCTGCGCCACGGCCGGCCCACCCAGCCAGCAGCCCAGCAGCCGGGGCGGCTGGCCGGGGCGCGGCGTCACCAGCGGCACCAGGGCGCGGGCAATGTCGGCACTGGGCACGATCGCCGTGGGCGCGTGCACAAACAGCACGGCGTCGGCGGCCGGGTCGCCCTGCAGCGCCTGCAGGGTCTGCACATAGCGCTCGACCGGCGCGTCGCCGATGATGTCCACCGGGTTGCCTCTTGACCAGTTGGCCGGCAGCACCGCGTCCAGCCGGGCCAGCGTGGCGGGCGCCAGCACCGCCAGCTCGATGCCGACCCGGGCGGCGGCATCGGCGGCCATCACGCCGGCGCCGCCGCCGTTGGTCAGCACCAGCAATTGGTCGGCGCGGTTGTCGCGCCAGCGGGACAGGGTCTCGGCCGCCAAGAACAGGTCTTGCAGCGTGTCCACCCGCAACATGCCGGCACGGCGGATGGCGGCGTCCACCACCCAGTCGGCGCCCGCCAGCGCGCCGGTGTGCGAGGCCGCGGCGCGCTGGCCCTGCTGCGAGCGGCCCGACTTGACCACGATCACCGGCTTGTTGCGGGCTGCGGCCCGCGCCGCCGACATGAACTTGCGCGCCGCCGTGACCGACTCGATGTAGAGCAGGATGGCCCGGGTGCGGGCGTCGCTGGCCAGCCAGTCCAGCATGTCGCCGAAGTCGATGTCGGCATGCTCGCCCAACGACACCACCTGCGAAAAACCGATGCCACGGCCCTGGGCCCAGTCCAGCATCGCGGTGACCAGCGCGCCGGATTGCGAGACAAACGCCAGCCCGCCCGGCGCAGCGCCGGTGTGCGCAAATGAGGCGTTGATGCCCAGCGCCGGCACCAGCAGGCCGATGCCGTTGGGCCCCAGGATGCGCAGCAGGTACGGCCGGGCGGCGTCCAGCATGGCCTGGCGCTGGGCGGCGTCCAGCCCGGCCGTCAGCACGACGGCGGCGCGGGTGCCGCGCTCACCCAATTGCTGGATCAGTTGCGCCACGCTGGCGGGCGGTGTGCAGATCACCGCCAGCTCGGGAACCTCGGGCAGGTCGGCCACGCGGCGCCAGGCGGGCACACCGTCCAGCACCACGGCGCGGGCGTTGACAGCCAGCAGCGGGCCCTTGAAACCACCCTGCTGCAGGTTGCGCCAGACCGTCGCGCCGACGCTGCCGGGCCGGTCGGAGGCGCCAATGACAGCGATGGACGCGGGATCAAACAGCGAATCGAGGTTGCGGATGCTCATGGGGGTCCTGTGCGCCGGCGGGACTTGCCAGGTCAGCCATGATGATCGACAGCGGCGCGCTTGTGCAGCTTGACTGCCATCAAGTCCCGCGCGCCATTGCGCCTGAAACAAGGTATCCGGGTGGCTGGCGGCCGGTGGCGCGGCCGTCCAAACCCGCGTCAGCCGCCACCCAGCCGGTGGCCCGGCGCCGCCACCTCACCGCCGGCCGACAACCGCACCGCGCAGTACTTGAACTCGGGGATGCGCGCGGTCGGGTCCAGAGCGGCGTTGGTCAGCAGGTTGGCGGCTGCCTCGGCGTAGGCAAACGGGATGAACACCGCACCGGTGGGCGTGCCGTCGTCGCGCCGCACCGCCAGCGTGATGGCACCGCGCCGGCTGGCCACCGTCATCACATCGCCCGGCGCCAGCCCCAGGCGGGCCAGGTCGGCGCCGTGCAGGCTGGCGGTGGCCACGGGCTCCAGCGCGTCCAGCACCGCCGCGCGGCGGGTCATGCTGCCGGTGTGCCAGTGCTCCAGCTGGCGGCCGGTGATCAGCACAAACGGGTAGTCGGCGTCGGGCCGCTCGGCGGCCGGGATGATGTCGGCCGGTACCAGCAGCAGCCGGCCGTCCGGGGTGGGGAAACGGTCGGTGAAAACAATCGGCTGGCCCGGGTCGTCCTCGCTCAGGCAGGGGTAGGTGACGCTGTGTTCGCGCTCCAGCCGGTCCCAGCTGATGCCGGCAATCACGCCGTGCAGCGCCTGGCGCATCTCCTCGAAGACAGACGCCACGCCGCTGTCGGCACCGTCGTAAGACCAGTCCAGCCCCATGCCGCGGGCGATCTGCTGCACGATCCACAGGTCTTGGCGGCACTCTCCGGGCGGGTTCAGCGCCCGCCGGCCCATTTGCAGCATGCGGTCGGTGTTGGTCACCGTGCCGGTCTTCTCAGGCCAGGCGGAAGCCGGCAGCACCACGTCGGCCAGCCAGGCGGTTTCGGTCATGAACAGGTCTTGCACCACCAGGTGCTGCAGGCTGGCCAGGCCGGCGCGGGCGTGGTTCAGGTCGGGGTCGCTCATCGCCGGGTTTTCGCCCAGGATGTACATGCCGCGGATTTTTTGCGGATCGGTGTCCGGCGCATGCGCCTTGTGCAGGATCTCGACCACGGTCAGGCCCGGCTTGGGGTCGAGCCGGGTTTGCCAGAAATCCTCGAACCAGGCGTGCACCCTTGGATCGTCCACCCGCTGGTAGTTGGGGAACATCATCGGGATCAGCCCGGCGTCGCTGGCGCCTTGCACATTGTTCTGGCCGCGCAGCGGGTGCAGGCCGCTGCCGGGCTTGCCGATCTGGCCGGTGACTGCCACCAGCGCGATCAGGCAGCGGGCGTTGTCGGTGCCGTGCACATGCTGGCTCACGCCCATGCCCCACAGCACCATCGCCGACTTGGCGGTAGCAAAGGCGCGTGCCACCTCGCGGATCTGTGCAGCCGGGATGCCGCAGATCGGCGCCATCAGCTCGGGCGTGTAGCCGGCAACATTGGCCTTGAGCGCGTCGAAGTTGCTGGCCCGGTCGCGCAGAAAATCGGCGTCGGTCAGGCCCTCGTCGATCACGGTGTGGATCATCGCGTTGAGCAGCGCCACGTCGGTATCGGGCTTGAACTGCAGCGTGCGCCAGGCATGGCGCGACAGGTCGGTGCGGCGCGGGTCGCACATCACGATCCGGGTGCCGCGGGCGGCGGCGTTTTTCATCCAGGTTGCCGCCACCGGGTGGTTGGACGTCGGGTTGGCGCCGATCACCAGGATCAACCCGGCGTGCTGCACATCGTTGACCGGGTTGCTGACCGCACCCGACCCCACGCCCTCCAGCAGCGCGGCCACGCTGCTGGCATGGCACAGCCGGGTGCAGTGGTCGACGTTGTTGTTGCCAAAGCCGGTGCGCACCAGCTTCTGGAACAGATAGGCCTCTTCGTTGCTGCCCTTGGCCGACCCAAAGCCGGCCAGCGTGGCCGGGCCGTGCCGGTCGCGCAGGGCCTTCAAGCCACCGGCGGCCAGCAAGAGTGCTTCGTCCCAGCCGGCCTCGCGGAAGACCTCGCGCCAGTCGTCGGGCCGGGCGGTGGCCGCAGCGTCCTTGGCCACGCCGGCCTTGCGGATCAGCGGGCGCAGCAGGCGCTGCGGGTGCTGCACATAGTCGAAGCCGAAACGGCCCTTGACACACAGCCGGCCAGCATTGGCCGGGCCGTCGCGGCCCTGCACCGCGACGATCTTCTCGTCACGCACCTGGTAGGTCAGCAAACAGCCCACGCCGCAGTAGGGGCAGACTGAATCGACGCTGCGGTCCACCCGCTGGTCGCCGATCAGGGTCTTGGCGCTGAGCGCGCCGGTGGGGCAGGCCTGAACACATTCACCACAGGCCACGCACGAGCTGTCGCCCATCGCATCACCCAGGTCGAACATGATCTGCGTGGCGGCGCCGCGGTGCAGCAGGCCGATCACGTCGTTCATCTGGGTCTCGCGGCAGGCGCGCACGCAGCGGGTGCACTGGATGCAGGCGTCCAGGTTGACGGCCATCGCCGGGTGGCTCAGGTCGGGCGCGGGCTGGGCGCGCTGCAGCGCGGCCAGGGCCGGGCGGGGCGTCACGCCCAGTTGCGCGGCCCAGTCGCTCAGCTCACCGTGCGGCCGGCTGGCGTCGCCGTCAACCCAGCGGCTGCCCTGCGCCGGCATGTCGGCCAGCAGCAATTCCAGCACCAGCTGCTGGCTTTTGAGCGCGCGTCCGCTGCTGGCGCGCACGGTCATGCCGGCGTGCACGCTGCGGCAGCAGCTGGGCGCCAGCGTGCGTTCGCCCTCCACCTCGACCACGCAGGCGCGGCAGTTGCCGGCGGCGCGCAGGCCGTCGCTGTAGCAAAGCCGGGGAATGGCCACGCCGGCGCGGTCGGCCACTTGCAGGATGGTTTCGCCGGGGTGGGCGGCAACGGCCTGGCCGTCTAGCGTGATCTGGAAATCGGCAGCGGTGTTCATCGTGGTGTGCCCGGGCTCAGACTTCGTCGGCAAAGTAGCGCTGCACGCAGCGGATCGGGTTGGGCGCGGCCTGGCCCAGGCCGCAGATCGAGGCATCGCCCATCACCTGCGCCAGGTCGCCCAGCGTGTCGTGGTCCCAGGCCGGCGCTGCCATCAGGGCCGCGGCCTTGTCGGTGCCCACCCGGCACGGGGTGCATTGGCCGCAGCTCTCGTGGGCAAAAAACCGCATGGTGTTGAGCGCCGCATCCCGCGCCCGGTCGTGCTGGCCCAGCACCACGATGGCGGCCGAGCCGATGAAGCAGCCGTGGGCCTGCAGGGTGTCGAAGTCCAGCGGCAGGTCGGCCAGGCGGGCCGGCAGGATGCCGCCCGACGCACCGCCCGGCAGGTAGCCGTACAAGCTGTGGCCGTCGGCCATGCCGCCGCAATATTCAGCCACCAGTTCACGCAGCGTGATGCCGGCCGGCGCCAGCTTGACGCCGGGCAGCCGCACCCGGCCGCTGACCGAAAAACTGCGCAGGCCCTGGCGGCCGTGACGGCCGAAGGACGAAAACCAGGCCGGGCCGCGCTGAATGATGTCGCGCACCCAGTACAGCGTCTCCAGGTTCTGCGCCAGCGTGGGCCGGCCGAACAGGCCACGCTGGGCGATGTAGGGCGGGCGCAGGCGCGGCTCACCGCGTTGGCCCTCGATGCTTTGCAGCATGGCCGATTCTTCACCGCAGATATAGGCACCGGCGCCGCGCCGCAGCTCGATGGCCGGCAGCGGGCAGGGCGGGTCGGCCTGCAGCCGGGCGAGTTCGTGTTGCAGGATGGCGCGGCAGCCGGCGTACTCGTCGCGCAGGTAGATGTAGACCGCCTCGGTGCCCACCACCTGGGCTGCGATCAGCAGGCCTTCGAGAAAGCGGTGCGGGTCGCGCTCGAGGTAGGTCCGGTCCTTGAAGGTGCCGGGCTCGCCTTCGTCGATGTTGACCGCCAGCAGCCGCGGGCCATCAAAATCGCGCACGATGCGCCACTTCTTGCCGGCCGGAAACCCCGCGCCGCCCAGGCCACGCAGGCCCGAACTTTCCATCAGGTCCAGCAGGTCTTCGGCATCACGCTCGCCGTTGACCACAGCCGCCGCCAGTTGGTAGCCGCCCGCAGCGCGGTAGGCGGCGTAGCCGACATAGGCCGGTGCGATGTCGGCCTGCGGCACGGTGAGCGCTTTTTGCACAAAGTCCACCGGGTCGAATTGCGCGTCGTCGGCCGGCAGCGGGTGCTGGTGCAGGCCGGTGTCCGCACCGCGCTGCGCCTCGGCCAGTGTGGCGACCGTGGCGACCGTGGTGACCGTGGCGACCGTGGCGAAGGGCACCGGCCGCTGGCCGACCACCACCACCGGCGCCTGCTCGCAGCGGCCCACGCAGGGCACGGCCACCACCCGCAGACCTGGCCAGGCCGCCGTGGTCAAGGCCTGCTGCAAGCCGGCTGCACCTGCCATCGTGCAGGACAGGCCGTCGCAGACGCGCAGCGTGAGCGTGGGCAGGGGGGTGCCGTCGGCGACGGTCTCGAAGTGGTGATAAAAGCTCGCCACCTCGGCCACCTCGGCCAGGCCCAGCTTCAACTCGGCCGCCAAGGCCACCAGATGGCGCTGGAATAAAGCGCCGTACCGGTCGTTCAGCAGATGCAGCAGCTCGATCAACTGGTCACGCCGGTGCGGGCCCGGGCCGATCAGCGCATGCAACTCGGCCACGGCCACCTCGTCGGGCTGGCGGCCCTTGAGCTTGCCGGCCCGGCGGTTGGCACTGCGCAGTTGCTGGCGCAGCGTGTCCGGACTGACGCTGGCCAGCGGGGCAGGCGCGGGCGCTGGATCGGCAGTGGCGGCGGCGGGCGCCGACAGCGGCGTCGGGCGGGTGATCGGTCGGTCAGTGCTCATGAGCGGACGCCATCGGGCCGGGCCCGCCTGGAAGAACAGACCCGCATCATCGTGGGGCAGGCGGCCGGCTGTCCAATCGATCCGTCACACCGGGCGATTCAAGGCTTGAATCAAACCCCGGTAGCGTCCAGCGCACCGCTGTGGGCACGCACCTCCGATGGCCAGTCGGCGCCTTGCAGCAGCGCCAGCGCCGCCTGCAACGCCAGCGTGGGCGGCGCCGCGCCGTGGCTTAAAAACGCCATCGGCGTCGATACCTCCGGGCTGCACAGCGGACGGGCCAGCAAGCCCGGTGTGTGCAGGGCCGTGTCGACCAGCGCCCCCGGCAGCACGGCGGCCAGACCGGGCCGCTGCAGCGACACCAGCAGCGCCAACACCGAATCGGTCTCGATGGCGGGCTCGGGCCGCCGGCCGGCCGCCGAAAATGCCGCATCGACCAGCTGGCGGTTGTGCATGTCAGGGGTCAGCAGCACCAGTGACAGCGCAGCCGCGTCGGCCCAGGCCAGCGACGGGCCAAAGGCCAATGCCGCGGCCCCGCCGGTGTGCTGCACCAGAAAGTAGCGCTCGCCGTACTGCGGCCAGACCGCCAGCTTGCGCGACTGCACCTCGGGCCGGGCGCTGTAGCCCAGCGCCAGGTCCAGCGACAGGTTGTCCAGCCCGGCATCGATGCCGGCCGAACTGAGCGAGCGCAGCACCGGCAGCAACCCCGGGTGCAGCGCCTGCAGGCGCGCTGCAAAGCGTGCGGCCACCGGCATCGCGCTGGGCACGGCGCCCAGCTGCAGCCGGCCCTGCGGCGCATCGGCGCGGCTGGCCAGCGCCTGGTGCAGGGCTTCGGCCTCGTGCAGCAGGCGGTGCGCATGGGCCAGCACCAGCGCACCCTCGGGCGTCAGGCCCTCGTACTGGCGGCTGCGCCGCACGATGGCCACCTTGAAATGCGTCTCCAGCGCCCGGATCGCATTGGACAGCGCCGGCTGGGTGATGTGGCAGGCCTGCGCGGCACGGCCAAAGTGGCGGTGCTGCTGCAGCGCCACCAGGTAGCGCAGGGCTTCGAGCAGGTTCATGGGCGCAGTCTAGGTGGCCGACAAAAACACGGCCGGCCAGCACCGCCGCCCACGACCGACCGATAGCCAATACAAATCACCATCATTCGATCAATCAAACCACGCAATGCTGCGGTGCAACTAAGATTCTCTCCATCGCAGCTTCCAACCCCTCCTACAAGGAAACCACCATGTCGATCATCAACACCCCCGTTCTGCCGTTCAAGACCACCGCCTTTGTCAACCGCGCCGGCAAGGGCGAGTTCATCGAAGTCTCCAACGAGAGCCTGAAAGGCAAGTGGTCGGTGCTGATCTTCATGCCGGCCGCGTTCACCTTCAACTGCCCGACCGAAATCGAGGACGCGGCCGACAACTACGCCGAGTTCCAGAAGGCCGGCGCCGAGGTCTACATCGTCACCACCGACACCCATTTTTCGCACAAGGTGTGGCACGAGACCAGCCCCGCCGTGGGCAAGGCCAAGTTCCCGCTGGTCGGCGACCCGACGCACACGCTGACCAACAATTTTGGCGTGCACATCCCCGAAGAAGGCCTGGCGCTGCGCGGCACGTTTGTGATCAACCCCGACGGCATCATCAAGACCGCCGAGATCCACAGCAATGAGATCGCCCGTGACGTGAAAGAGACCGTGCGCAAGCTCAAGGCCGCCCAGTACACCGCCGCCAACCCCGGCCAGGTCTGCCCCGCCAAGTGGAACGTGGGTGCGCCGACGCTGGCGCCGTCGCTGGACCTGGTCGGCAAGATCTAAACCACAGCCCATGGCGCAGACGCGGGTGGGCGCACAGCCCACCTTGCCCTGTCTTGCAGCGGGCCCAGCGCCCGCTGCCACCACCGGACGCAGGCCCGGTTGAAAGTACCCACGGCGGGTCCGCCGGGTGCTTTCAACGGGGTCGGACCGACCACGCCTGAAACACTCCCCAAGGACACCGCCATGTTGGACACCGCCATGCTGGACAGCAACACCCAGGCGCAACTCGCCGCCTACTTCGAGCGCATTCAAACGCCTATCGAGCTGATCGCGTCGCTGGACGAACGGCCCGCATCCGTCGAGATGCGTGCGCTGCTGACCGAGATCGCGGCGATTGCGCCGGCCAAGATCAGCGCCCGCTTCGACGGCCACGATGCGCGCCGGCCCAGCTTTCAGATCACCCGCGTCGGCGCCGATACCGGTGTGCGATTCGCCGCCATCCCGATGGGCCATGAGTTCACCTCGCTGGTGCTGGCGCTGCTGCAGGCCGGGCTTCACCCGCCCAAGCTCGCCGCCGACATCATCGAGCAGATCAAGTCGCTGCCAATCGACGGTGAGCTGCACTTCGAGACCTACCTCTCGCTCTCCTGCCACAACTGCCCGGACGTGGTGCAGGCGCTGAACATGCTGGCGGTGCTGAACCCCAAGATAAGCCACGTGGCGATCGACGGCGCGCTGAACCAGGCCGAGGTCGATGCACGCCAGATCATGGCCGTGCCCAGCGTCTACCTCAACGGTGAGCCGTTTTACAGCGGCCGGATGGAGATCGGCGATATCCTGGCCAAGATCGACACCGGCAACAGCGCGCGTGACGCCGCCAAGCTGGGCGACAAGGCCCCGTTCGACGTGCTGATCGTCGGCGGCGGCCCGGCGGGTGCTGCGGCTGCGGTGTATGCCGCCCGCAAGGGCATACGCACCGGCATCGTGGCCGAGCGTTTTGGCGGCCAGACCCTGGACACCATGGGCATCGAGAACTTCATCTCGGTGCTGGAGACCGTTGGGCCGACCTTCGCCGCCGCGCTGGAAGCCCACGTCAAGCACTACAACGTGGACGTGATGAACCTGCAACGCGTGGCCCGCATCACCCCGGCCGAAGCGCCCGGCGGCTATGCCACGCTGCTGCTGGACAACGGTGCCGAGTTGAAGAGCCGCAGCGTGATCCTGGCCACCGGCGCACGCTGGAAAAACATCAATGTGCCCGGAGAGCAGCAGTACAAGAACAAGGGCGTGGCCTACTGTCCGCACTGCGACGGCCCGCTGTTCAAGGGCAAGGACGTGGCGGTGATCGGCGGCGGCAACTCCGGTGTCGAGGCCGCCATCGACCTGGCCGGGCTGGTCAAGAGCGTCACGCTGCTGGAGTTCGACAGCCAACTGCGTGCCGACGCGGTGCTGGTGGACAAGCTGAGGAGCCTGCCCAACGTGACGATCCACACCAGCGCCCAGACCCACGAGATCACCGGCGACGGGCAAAAGATGAACGGCCTGCGCTACCAGGACCGCCTCAGTGGCGCCGAGCACCACATCGATCTGGCAGGCGTATTCATCCAGATCGGCCTGGTGCCCAACACCGAGTTCCTGAAGGGCACGGTCGAGCTGAGCAAGTTCGGCGAGATCATCATCGACGCCAAGTGCCACACCAGCGTGCCGGGCATTTTTGCCGCCGGTGACGTGACGACCGTGCCGTACAAGCAGATCATCATCGCCGCCGGCGAGGGGTCGAAGGCTGCGCTCAGTGCCTTTGACCACCTGATCCGGATGCCGGCGGTGGCTTTGGCACCTTCAAGCGCCGTACCCGCGCCTGGCGAGGTCGCTACGGCCTGAACCGGCCCCGCCCCAACAGGCACAATCGCGCCTTTTTGCGGGCAGCCCAGCGCTGCCCGCCACCGAGGCCCCGCATGTTCAAGAACCTGATGCTGTACCGCCTGGCGCCGGATTGGTCGGCCACCGTGGGGCAGATCGAAGAAGGCCTGGCCAAGACCCCGTTTGCCGAATGCGGCGCCACCCAGCAGCGATCGCTGGGCTGGGTTTCGCCCCGGGGTGAGGAGCACGGCGTGCTGATCGAGACCATCGCCGGCCAGTGGCTGCTGCAGTTGATGGTCGAAAGCAAGGTGGTGCCCGGATCGGTGGTCAAGCGCCAGGTCGATGCGCTGGCCGCCCAGGTCGAGAAGCAGACCGGCCGCAAGCCGGGCAAAAAGCAGCGCAACGAGCTGAAGGACCAGGCCTTGCTGGACCTGCTGCCGATGGCCTTCACCAAGCGCGGCGCGATCCGGGTGTGGATTGGCCCCGAAGAGCGCCTGCTGGTGATCGACGCCGGCAGCCAGGCCCGCGCCGACGAGGTGCTGACCGCACTGACCCAGGCCCTGCCCGGCTTGTCGGCCACGCTGATCAACACTGCGGTGTCACCGGCCGCGGCGATGGCCGAGTGGCTGGTCAGCGGCGAGGCGCCGGCCGGCTTCACGATCGACCGCGACTGCGAGCTCAAGGCCGCCGATGGCGAAAAGCCGGTGGTGCGCTATGCCCGCCACGCGCTCGACATCGCCGAGATCCGCGAGCACATCCAGGCCGGCAAACAGCCCACCCGGCTGGCGCTGACCTGGCAGGGCCGGGTCTCGTTCATGCTGACCGAGGGGGGGCTGGTCAAGAAGATCAGCTTTCTGGACGGCGTGTTCGACGGCCAGCAGGGCAAGGCCGATGAAGGCTTTGATGCCGACGCGGCCATCGCCACCGGAGAGCTGGCCCCGATGATCAAGGACCTGATCGATGCGCTGGGGGGTGAGCAGGTCTTTGGTGACATGCCGATGGCGCCGGCAGCGGCCACGGGATCTGCCCTGACGGAGGCGCCTGTAACGCCCGCCAAAGTTGCCCCGATTGCGGTGGCGGACAAGACCGCATTTGCCCCCGCGACCAAGACCGGCGCCGACCTCCCGCCCTGGGAGGCCGCGCCGGCCTGAGTGAGCGTCAGCCCGTCAGCCGGGGCGGCGCCGCAGCGCCAGCAGGCCCAGCAGGCCAACCGCCATCATCAGCATGGTTTGCGGCTCGGGCACGGCGGCCAGCATCTGGTTGCCCAGGATCTGGTGCACGGCGGCCGTCGGGTGGATCTGGTCCCAGTACAGGAAGCCGGCACCGTTGGCCGCCACGCAGCCGGCGGTGGTCAGACAACCCGTGGTGACATTGCCAAAGCCATTGCCCGGTGAGCCGTTGGTGATGGCGCGCTGCGCGCCCATCGCATCGAGGTAGTAGAAGGTCTCGTCGGTCCACTGCGCAGCCAGCGCGCCGTAGGCCAGCGACAAGTTCGTGTTGAAGGCCTCGGATGCAAAAGTCGCCTGCGCACTGACACCGGCCTCGCGCGCCTCGGGCGTCAGGCCCAGGTCGGGCAGGTTGGGCAACAAGAACTTGCGCGCGCCCGAGGTGTGCAGCGAGCTGACGATGCTGCTGAGGTTGCCGATCGCCGTGCCGATGCTGATGCCGCCACGCAGGTCATTGGCCCCGCCCCAGACGACGTACAGCGCGTCGGCGTCGGCCTGGCTGCCACCCAGCGAAGCCTGGAAGCTGGCCACTTGGTTGAGCATGCCGCTGCCCGGAAACTCGCCGCCCAACCCAGTCTTGGCCCCGGCGATGGCCAGGTCCTTGAACTGCGCACCGTTCAGACCGAGCCCGCTGGCCAGGTATTCCACTGCGACCGGGCCGTTCGAAAACCGGCCCTGGTAGTGCGGCGCTGGCGGTACAGCGCCGCCGGTCAGCGCAAACAGGTTGCCGTTGTCCGACAAGCTGTCGCCAAACACGACCAGGCCGGAAAACGGCGCTGGCGGCAACGCCACAGCCGCCAAGGCAGAGGTGCTGGCCAGCAGCAGGCCAGCGGCGGTGGCGGTGTTGGCGGCGGCGCGAAACAAAGTGGACAAGGTCATCAGGGCTCCCGTTGATGAAATGCAAAACGGCAGCCTAACGACTGCGCCAGCCACCAACCATCCCACCGAACCCCAAGATCGCCCGCAACCGGCCCGCTACCCCCCCTGTTCAGGTGTCCTTGCTGACCTTGATGGTCGGGAACTTGCCCGAAAAGTCCTTGGCCTTGTCGGCGATCTTGACCGCCACCTGGCGCGCCACCGCCTTGTAGATCGCGGCGATCTCGCCGTCGGGGTCGGCCACCACGGTCGGCCGGCCCGAATCAGCCTGCTCGCGGATGCTCATGTTCAGCGGCAGCGCGCCCAGGTAGTCCAGCTTGTACTGCGCGGCCATCTTCTTGCCACCGTCGGCGCCGAAGATGTGCTCGACATGGCCGCAGTTCGGGCAGCAGTACACCGCCATGTTCTCGACCAGGCCCAGGATGGGCACGCCCACCTTCTCGAACATGCTCAAACCCTTCTTGGCGTCGAGCAGCGCGATGTCTTGCGGCGTGGTGACGATGATGGCGCCGGTGATCGGCACCCGCTGGCTGAGGGTGAGCTGGATGTCGCCGGTGCCGGGCGGCATGTCGACGATCAGGTAGTCCACGTCCTTCCAGTGGGTCTGGCGCAGCAGCTGGTCGAGTGCTTGCGTCGCCATCGGGCCGCGCCAGATCATGGCCTGGTCGGCATCGACCAAAAACCCGATCGACGCCACCTGCAGGCCGTGGCCCAACATCGGCTCCATGCTCTGGCCGTCGATGCTCTCGGGCCGGCCGCTGATGCCCAGCATCATCGGCTGGCTGGGGCCGTAGATGTCGGCGTCCAGCACACCCACGGTCGCACCCTCGG
>Ga0209181_10002679_pt1 | contig 28742 bp, 24 predicted proteins | sample MAT05_FD_187208 | JGI IMG/M metagenome (GOLD analysis project Ga0209181, IMG submission 187208) | Freshwater microbial communities from Lake Fryxell liftoff mats and glacier meltwater in Antarctica - MAT-05 (SPAdes) (version 2) | ecosystem: Environmental > Aquatic > Freshwater > Ice > Liftoff...
AACAAACCAAGAATCAGGTGTTCCAAATCTCTGCTGGTTTCAAGATAATCAAGCTTGGTAAATAACAGACTTGAACGATTAAATTAAAAGTCCCGCTTCGTGCGGGACTTTTTGTTTTATCAGGTATACCATAATTTCGCAGCCTGAAAATGAACTACACGGATACTCTAACTTACCTGTTTAATAATCTCCCCATGTTTCAGCGCGTGGGGTCTGCTGCCTACAAACCAGATTTAACTAATACGTTGAAGTTGTGTGATACGCTTGGCAATCCCCACCAAAAGTTTAAGTCAATTCATGTTGCGGGAACGAATGGCAAGGGGAGCACTTCGCACATGCTTGCCGCTATTCTTCAAACAGCAGGTTATAAAACCGGACTGTATACTTCGCCACATTTAAAAGAGTTTACTGAACGCATTCGCATTAATGGCGATGAAGTTGAAAAAGAGTTTGTTGTTGATTTTGTAAAACGGATTAAACCTGAAATTGAAAAACTAAAACCTTCTTTTTTTGAGATTACGGTAGCCATGGCCTTCGATTACTTTGCACAACAGCAGGTTGACATTGCTATTATCGAAACAGGAATGGGTGGCCGCTTGGATTCTACCAATGTGATTACACCTATACTTTCTGTCATTACTAATATTAGTTGGGATCATAAAGAATTGCTGGGCGATACACTCCGAAAAATAGGTAGTGAAAAAGCAGGTATAATTAAGTCAGGTGTTCCGGTTGTGATTAGTGAAAATCAACCCGAAGTAGCTGAAGTGTTTGAGTCGAAAGCCACTGAAACAAAAAGTGAGCTTATCAGTGCGTCAGATCAGTACACGGTTAAGAGAGTAAGTTCAGGTAAGTTTGAGGTAACAGGTAATGGAAAACAACAAACTATTGATCTTGACTTGTTAGGAATCTATCAGGCTAAAAATATTAAAGGTGTATTATGTGCGGTAGATGAATTGAATTCACTTGGGTATTCAATCACAAATGATGATCTGCTTGGTGGATTTAGAAACGTTATAACGCTAACCGGTCTGAAAGGTCGCTGGCAAAAGTTAGGCGAACATCCTTTAACAATTTGTGATAGCGGACATAATGAAGCTGGTATTGCAGAGATAATCAGTCAGATTAAAGAAACTCCGCATTCCAAATTGCATTGGGTAATTGGAGTTGTAAAAGACAAAGATGTAAGTACAATCTTAAGTTTGTTACCAAAAAATGCTTCGTACTATTTTTGTGAGGCATCTTTGCCACGCGCATTACCCGCGAAAGAACTTTATGAGAAAGCAAAGTCTATCGGGCTCAGTGGAATTGTAGTCGAAGATGTGAATGCTGCTATTCGTGCTGCTCGCGAAAGCAGTAGTCCTGATGATTTAATCCTGATTGCTGGAAGTACGTTTGTTGTAGCTGAAATTGAAAACCTGTGAAAAGTAAATTAAAACGCTTCGAAATAATTTCAACCCGCGAAAATGTGATCGAGCCGGGCAAGGATATTTTCATGAAGATTAAAGGCAAGTGGAATCAGGATTATTTTAAGAACGATAATCCTATTACCGTTGAGTTTGCCTGTGGCCGCGGAGAATATAGTGTAGGCATGGCGCGTCAAAATCCTAATAGAAATTATATAGGTGTTGATAAGAAGGGCGATCGTCTTTGGAAGGGCAGTACCTGGGCTGTTGAAGAACAACTTGCTAATGTTGGCTTTTTGCGCACTGAAATTCTCTTTACTGAAAGTTTTTTTGAAGCAGGTGAAGTTGATGAAATCTGGCTAACGTTTCCGGATCCACGTCCGCGCATACGTGATATTAAGCGTAGACTGTCGAGCAGTCGATACATCGATATGTATAAAAAATTATTAAAACCGGGCGGTTTCTTTCGATTTAAAACTGACAATACCGATTTATTTAATTTCACTTTAGAGGAACTCGGCTACCGAAATGATATGGTGGATTTTGAATACACAAACGATTTGTACGAATCCCATCTAAGGCCTGAATGCTACGACATTAAAACCCGGTATGAAGAAATGTTTGCTGCGAAAGGCGAGAAGATTAAATACTTACGATTTAGATTTAAGTAGTAGTGACGAAAAATATTTTCCATCACCCCGTCCTCATTCTTCGGACACCCCTCTCCCTGGGGAGAGGGGCGGGGGTGAGGGATCGAACTACATTAGCAAGGATTTAAAATCCTACTTTATCTTGCTATAGGATTACAAATCCTGGACAGCAAACATTCATGATTGAAAAACTTTTTGCGTAACAGTTTGGTAACACGAGAGTGATTTTGGGTTAATGGTTAAAACTAATCTTTGCAAAACCTATAATGGGCATAAAAAAGAGAGTAGTAGAACTTGTAATAATATCAGATGTTCATCTGGGTACGTATGGCTGCCATGCCGAAGAACTGCTCCGCTATTTGAAATCAATAAAAGCGAAAAGAATTATCCTTAATGGCGACATTATAGACATGTGGCAGTTTAGCAAGCGCTATTGGCCAAAGTCGCACATGCAGGTTGTTAAGCACATTACAGGACTAATCGCTAAGGGAACTAAGATCACATACCTCACTGGTAATCATGATGAGATGCTTCGCAAGTTTGCTGGGTTTCGCATGGGCTCATTTCACATCGCGAACAAGAAAGTGATTTCACTTAACGGAAAATCAGCGTGGATTTTTCATGGCGATGTGTTTGATGTTATCATGCAACATTCAAAATGGCTTGCTAAACTAGGAGCAATTGGTTACGATACGTTAATCTTAATTAATTCATTCGTAAATTTCATTCTCAAGTTGTTTGGTAAAAGCAAAATCTCGTTATCGAAGCGAGTGAAAGATAGTGTGAAGCAGGCTGTAAAGTTTATCAATGACTTTGAAAAAACAGCCGCTGATATTGCTATTTCAAATGGTTACGATTACGTAATCTGTGGTCATATTCATCAACCCGAACTGAAATTAATTGTAACCGACAAAGGCGAAGTCACTTATTTGAATTCAGGTGATTGGGTTGAAAACCTTACTTCTTTAGAGTATAACGAAGGAGCTTGGCGCATTTACCGCTATCAGGAAGACAAAAAAGCAATGTCCATAAAGATTTCAAAGTCAAGGAAAAATAATCTGGATAATGACGAGATATTTAAAGACCTTGTCACTGAATTTCTGACTGTAAAAAAATGAACATCCTCTATGCAATTCAAGGCACTGGCAATGGACATCTGAGCCGGGCTGTTGATATTATCCCAGAACTTAAAAAACACGGTAAGCTTGATCTGTTTGTAAGTGGCGCTCAAGCAGAAATTGTCTTGCCTTATCCGGTAAAGTATAAATCAAAGGGCTTAAGTTTTTACTTTGGCAAACAAGGCGGAATCAATTTTCTTAAAACTTTCCAAAAGAATAGTTCAAAGGATGTTATTAAAGAGATTAATAGTTTTCCGGTTGAAAATTATGATGTGGTGATTAATGATTTCGAACCCATCACCGCCTGGGCGTGTCGTAAAAAGGAGGTGCCTATTGTGGGACTCAGTCATCAGTCAGCGTTACTTTCAAAAAAATCACCACGGCCAAAAATAATTGATCCCTTTGGCGAATGGATGTTGAAAAATTATGCGCCTATAAAAAAGTACGTGGGCTTCCACTTTGAGCAATACGATAAAAATATTTTCACTCCGGTTGTTCGCTCTGCGATTAGGGAGGCAAGTGTGAAGGATTTAGGACACTATACTATCTACTTACCTGCATACGATGATAAAAAACTTGTACAACTTTTATTGAAAGTCTCAAAAGTACGATGGCATATTTTCTCGAAGCATACGAATAAACCCTATCATGTCGGACGTATTTCGGTTTACCCGATTAGCGGCCAGGACTTTATTGAAAGTGTTGTGACAGGATCAGGGGTATTATGTGGAGCAGGCTTTGAGACTCCGGCCGAGGTTTTGAATCTGAATAAAAAGCTCCTAGTAGTACCAATGAAAAGTCAATATGAACAGCACTGCAATGCGGCTGCATTAAAAAAGTTAGGTGTACCCGTTTTAAAAAAGGTAAAGAAGAAATCAATCAAGAAGATTGAGCGCTGGCTCGAAGAAGGGAAACCACTTAATATTTCATTTCCCGATACGACAGCTGAAGCAGTTGAGAAAGCGATTGGGAAGTTTTCGAGTTAATCCCTGACTCCGTCCTCATTCTTCGCACACACACTTACCCGGGTAGAAGGGCGGTGTTGACGTATGAAATTTTCAACATAGCCGCTCGCTAATTCATTCTCGAACTGTGAAAGTAAGAATTTAAAATCCAGTTTATCAGGCTTCAGGATTGAAAATCCCGAAGAGCATAAGAAAGGGGCGGGCGTGTTTGTAGAAAAGGTAATATAGCTATTCGAAATTTGTAAATTCTAACGACAGATAACTAATGATTGAATTTCAATTATTATATATTGACATTGAAAATTACAAAAAGCTAAGCTTAAAATTGCTTTACCGTTCTTAGCTCGATATAGATAACTGCAAATACCACTAATATCTCTCCAATAAAATAGGCAATGCCAAGAAGTGTTATTTGATTTTTGAAATAGACAATTAGCCCGCCTGTTAAAATGCAATATGAGAAGTTTGCCAAAATAATTGGCTTCAAAAAATTCTGTGAGTTTTGTTTTAAAAACACGAAACAGGAAAAGGAATAAGCTGCGAAGATTATTGCTACTATCGAAAGTAAAGAAAGAATGTTTTTTGGCATTCCAAAATATTCATTGAAAGTTCTAAGAACTGCAGCTAAGAGAAACGAAGTAACAACAGCACCTATTGCATCAATTAAGAAAACGGTTTTGAGTGTTAGAGAACGCATATTTTCACCCTTTTATTAACGACAGCTGTTCTACATCGGCAATGTTAAACGACAGATAGTAAGGATTTCAAATCCCGAAGCGCATATATAATTCCTCCAAAAGTAGTTTGCCAATATGAAGTGGATATCAAATATATATCAATCCACCTCCAACTTCTCCAATACCTCCGCTAATTCGGTATAATCTTTAAGGCCGGGTTTCAATTCGTTCTTGCCAGAGATACTTATGCCGGAAACAGTTAAATTAAGAACTTCTTCCAAAGTGTAATTGCTTGATTCCAATTCAATAAAGATATTGACATAAGACTGTATCTCCTCCAAGGTATCTCTATAACTCGAATCACTTTTATTTAGATCAGTGAGAAGAAGAAATGAAATGCGATCAATATTTTTACTGAGCTCAGCTTTTACATTTACCCAATCTGAAATGGAAAGCTTGACAATAAACCTTACGTTAGAAGAACTTGGAATTTCTTTTAATTGCTTAAAATCAACTTGCAGGAATTCAACCGGGTATTCACCTAGTGATTCCGGAATTGCGCCAGTACTCAATTCGAGAATAAACTGCGGGCCGGTAACCCAGCCGGTTATCTCACCAAAGGTTTTGGCATCAATGCTATCAATAGGGAAACCCAGCCAATCAACGCCCATACCAGCACAGTAGCGGGCATCGCTCAGATTAGTGATGTTTCCAGCTTTTACTTTGGTTTTTAGCGACATGGCTCAAATATCAAAAAGAAAAAATAACTTTGAAATGAATTGGTTCTAAATGAGGCTAAATAAGAATAAAACAGGAATTGAATTAAGACGCGCCAGACCGCTCGCAGCGGTAATACGCCTTCGATCGTTCTTTATTCTTTTTATTTTATTGAGCCTTTTAGTCCATTGTTCGGATGAAGACCCGATCAACACGGATATTGGATTAGATTTTTTTCCGTTGCATACGGGCAATAGCTGGGTTTATTCAGTTGAAGAGACAACTATTACTCAATCGGTAACTGAAGTAAACAACTATGAACTTAGAGTTACTTTTATTGATTCCGTTAAGAATATCAATGGTGGATACACTTTCACACTTCAGCGCGAAAAAAGAATGTTAGCGACTGACGCTTGGGAAAGTTTTGAAACGTGGACGGCAACAGTTCAGAACAATAAGGTAATTCAGAATGAAAGTAATATATTGTTTGTGAAACTCGTTTTTCCATTGCACCAAGCTGCGAAATGGAATGGAAATGAGTTCAACAATTTGCCAGACAATGGCAATCTTTTTAATGATAAAGACAGCGAACTTTATCGCATCAGCGAGTTTGATAAGTCTATTAATCTGACGACTGGTTTAGAGTATTCAAAGTCGCTGACCATTAATCACAATAGCTTTACAGACCCCATCGTTGGTAAAGATGAACGCAAAGAAATTTATGCCCGGGATGTAGGCTTGGTGTACAAAGAAATTACCCAACTTGAATATTGTTCTACCCCAAATTGTCTGGGGCAACAAAAAGTAGATAAAGGAGTTATTTTGATTCAAACGTTGAAATCGTATGCTTCGCAGTAAGCTGGTAATCTTTTGTCTTTTAGTATCGGCTACAGCTCAAGGACAGGTAAATCGATATTTTATTTCTTTTAAAGATAAAACAGGCACACCTTACTCAATTACAAATCCATCTCAATTTCTGAGTCAGAAAAGTATTTCAAGAAGGCAAAAGCAAAACATAATTCTTACGGAAGAGGACTTGCCGGTAAACCCTAATTATGTAGCTCAGGTTAAAAGTACAGGTGCCAGCACCTACTTCACATCGAAATGGTTCAATGGCATATTAGTCGAAACCGATGAAGCAACGCTAGCGTCTGTTAATGCTTTGTCTTTTGTTTCCGAAACTATTTTAGTCGCGCCAGGAAGTAAGCTCACCGGTGGTCGTGTTTCTAAAGTGAAGCACCGCAGAAATTCTTCGGCTGATCAGCCAGCTAATCAGTCGCAGCTTCAACAAATAGGGATTGATGAAATGCAAGATTCGGGTTATCGAGGCGAGGGAATTTCAATCGCAATTTTTGATAGTGGATTTATTGGCGTAGACGTGAGTTCACCTTTTGCAGATTTATTCTCGGACAATCGCGTAAGGCAAACATTTAATTTTATTAAAAATAATTCCGGGGTTTACACCGCAGACGATCACGGTACCGAAGTTTTGTCGGTGATGGGTGCCTATACCTCGGGCACGTATACTGGTGGCGCCTACAAAGCCGACTACTTTCTTTATGTAACCGAGGATATAGCCAGTGAATATCGGGTTGAAGAATATAATTGGACCTTCGCAGCCGAACATGCCGATAGTGCTGGTGTCGATATCATAAATTCATCATTGGGTTACAACGAATTTGATGATTCCTCGATGGACTATAAAATTGCCAACCTCGATGGTCAAACGGCACTCGTTACCAAAGCATCGCGCAAAGCAATTGAAAAAGGCATGCTTGTGGTTTGTAGCGCAGGTAATGAAGGCTCAAACTCCTGGAAATTTGTAACACCACCGGCTGATGCAGCGGGAATCCTGGCTGTTGGTTCGATTAATAGGGTAGGAAGTTTAAGTTCATTCAGTTCGCGGGGTCCCACTGCGGACGGGCGCATCAAGCCTGATGTTGTAGCGCTTGGTTCGGGCACTAGTATTATTAGATCAAGCGGATCGCTGGGGTCAGCAAGTGGAACCTCATTGGCCAGTCCTTTAGTTGCAAGTTTAGCTGCCGGTGTTTGGCAAGCATTTCCGACACTTACAGCCCAGGAACTACATGATGCCATTATTATGTCGGCAACATTAACTTCTGCGCCCAACAACCAAATGGGTTATGGAATTCCGCACTTTCGCGCGATTGTAAATTACCTTGAGAGTTTAGCCGAAACTGAAATGATTTCTGTATATCCAAATCCCGTGACCGATGATCGATTTGAAATCAGACTAAAGCAACCTCTCGATTCGCCCGTCCAAATTTTAATCTTTGATGCAAGGGGGAGTCGCGTTGCTGAGTCAACGTTAAAAATTGATTGGGCAAATAATCCATTTGAGTATGACATTTCGCAATTTAAAGCAGGCATCTATTTCGTTCGGGTTACTTCCGGAAATCACACCGGAACGGTTCGCATAGTTAAGTTGTAGTTGGCTTCGGTTTGAAGCAATCCCTGCTTATCTTTGCGAGAGAATGTTTATTAAATTTTCCTGAATGAATCCTATTATTGCCCCCTCCATTTTAGCTTCCGATTTTGCCAATCTGCAACGTGAAGTGACGATGATTAATGAAAGCCAGGCCGATTGGATTCATGTGGATGTGATGGATGGCGTTTTTGTACCTAATATTTCCTTTGGTATTCCGGTTATCAAGGCAATTAAAAAACATGCGAATAAACCGCTTGATGTTCATTTAATGATTGTGCAACCAGAGCGATACATTGAAACATTTAAAGAAGCTGGAGCTGATATTTTATCGGTGCATATTGAAGCAAGTATTCATTTGCACAGAACCATCCAGCAGATAAAAGCGGCAGGTATGAAAGCTGGAGTGGCCATAAATCCGCATACCGGTATCATTCAACTTAAAGATATAATTGCAGATATTGATTTAGTTTGCTTAATGTCGGTTAACCCAGGCTTTGGGGGCCAGAGTTTTATTGAAAATACATTTCAGAAATTAGCAGAACTGAAACAATTAATTGCAGAAAGAAAATCAAAAGCATTAATTGAAATTGACGGGGGAGTTAATCAAGAAAATGCAAAGCCTCTTTTGGATGCTGGTGCCAATGTGTTGGTCGCTGGCAATTTTGTTTTTTCATCAGGTGATCCTAAATCTATAATTAAAGATCTAAAAGCAATTCAATAGCCCGCATGAAATTGAAAGACATAGGTAAATAGTTCACATAGAATTGACTATAAAATTCGTACATCTAAACTCGTAAATCGTAATTAATTCCATGCGGTTCTTCTACTTACTAATTATCGTCTTTATCATTTCTTCGTGCGCTCGTTCTGTTTCACGAATTGATCCGGGTCAGCAAATTGACTTAAGCGGCCGCTGGAATGATTCAGATTCACGCCAGGTTGCCGATAAGATGACGGCCGATTTGTTGGGTAGTCCGAAATTCAAAGAGTATGCGGACGCAATTGACAAAAAGCCGGTAATCATTGTTGGGCAAATTAAAAATCGCACCAGCGAACACATCGATGCCAATAACTATATCAAGAAATTTGAATTAGCTATTTTCAATTCTGGATTAGCCGATCTTGTGGAGTCCGATGCTTTTCGCGACAAGCTACGGGAAGAACGTGCACAACAACAAGATTTTTCCGATCCGGCAACCATGGCTCAATGGGGCAAAGAGGTGGGAGCCAACCTCATGTTGTTTGGGGAGATGACTTCGGAGACTGATGTGTACAATAAGAATCGGGTTGTGAATTACGTTACCACGCTTTTCCTTACCGATATGGAAACCAATAAACGTGTTTGGTACGGTCAGCAGGAAATCAAGAAGTATATAAAAAATTAAATCAGAATCTTATCCAAGATGGCGAGGGTTATCAACAACCATTCAAAATTCATAGCCATGCTTGTTGTCATGTTGGTGAGCTCGTGCGCCAATTACTATCAATCCAACTATAGTTTTAATAAAGAGTTTGAACAAGGTAATTTGAATGATGCTTTATCAAGTCTGCAGGCTAACGCCAACGAAGCAAATGGTAAGCGTGAGTTTCTTTATAGTGCGAATGCTGGTTTGGTGCTATCTATGCTCGGTCGTTATGTTGAAAGTAATGAGTATTTCGAAAAGGCCTTTCTGTTTGGCGAAGATTACAGAATTAATTACCTGAACGAGGCTGCCTCATACCTTACCAACCCAAACGTGACTACCTACAAAGGCGAAGACCATGAACACCTGATGCTTCTGTATTACAAGGCACTCAATTTTTTGAAGATGGGGAATACTTCGGAAGCGCTTGTAGAATGTCGCAGACTGAACATCAGACTTCAGCAGTTGGCTGATCGGTACAACAATGAAAATAAATTTCAGCGCGATGCTTTCATTCATACCTTAATGGGGATTATTTATGAAACCGACAAAGATTTTAATAATGCATTCATTGCTTATCGCAATGCAGTTGAAATATATGAAGAAGATTATGAGCGGTTATTCCAGATCTCTATGCCCGAACAATTGAAACTGGATGTTTTACGCACTGCGTGGCTTAGCGGATTGAGCGAAGACTTTGAATTCTTCAAGGAAAAATTTGACTTGTTGGATTATATGTATCAACCTTCAGATGGGGGCGAACTTGTGTTCTTTTGGCACAATGGTTTAAGTCCGGTAAAAGTGGAGTGGGGGATTAACTTTGTAGTAAGTCGTAGCGGTAATTTTATCTATTTCAACAACAACGATTTAGGAATCAGTTTTCCATTTTCATTGGATGGGTATAATGAGAAAGATAGGAATGGATTGACCAGTCTTGAATTTTTTAGAGTTGCTTTACCTCGCTACATTGAGCGACCTGCTTATTATTCTGGTGCCACAATCAGCCTAGCGGGAAACAAAACTGAACTTCAACTTCTTGAAGATGTAAATAAGATCGCTTTTAAAAGTTTACAACAGCGGATGAACTTAGAATTAAGTAAAGCGTTGATCAGGCTAGCGCTAAAAAAAGCAACTGAACATCAGGTAAGGCAGGAAGACAAAATGCTAGGATCGGTGTTGGGTATGATCAACGCAATTACCGAAAAGGCTGATACCCGAAATTGGCAAACCCTGCCGCACACTATCTACTATAGCCGCATTCCATTAGCGTTGGGTGCTAACAAAGTTACCCTCGAGTTAACTAGTGGCGGAGGTGAGACTCACCGGAATGAATTTACTTACGATGTGCAACAGGGCCAGATACTGTTTCATACCTTTAGTTCGTTGGAAAGTGGATACCCCAATTACGGCTATTGACAACTATGCCTATTTTCACCATCCATTTCTGCCTGCTATCTTTAGCATTTAATTGAGATTGATCTGAAAAGAACTGTTGCCATATCCTGCCTGTTCACAGTTTTTCTTTGTCCACTAGCATTGGTGGCACAGGATGACGAGAAGCCAACGTTCCCATTGGAGACGATCTATGCGAAGCGCAAACCTAATCCGGTGCGCAAGATTCTGCGAAATGTTAAATTTAGCGTTAGCACAGGCCATGGCAAGACGTATTTAAGTCATAAGCTTGACGGCTTTGGGATCTTCCAGCGTACTGGTTTCGATCCGAGAATATATCCACTCGGCACGGCTATGGATCCAAAATATTCAAATTGGATCAACCAGGTGAGTCTTGATACACTGGCTGTTCAGCCGGATAGCTTCTTAGTTAATGGCGATACAACAACACTAGGTTTTAAGGGTAAGGGTTTCAACATTCCACTTAACCTTACAATTCATTATGAGTTTTTGAAACGATTTAGGATTGGGGGCGGAGTATCCTACGAAGCAATGTTTCTTCGCCAGTTCAATCCCATCACCTATACTGATAAAATACAAAGCTTCAAGCCTGGCAGTCCTAACGGATTTATGTTAAGGTATTATGGCATGGTTGGGGCGTCATTTTATAGAATAGATAATTACCTGTTTACGGGTGATCTTCAAATAGGAAGTTACAAGCCGGGGAAAAATTTTGATAATTCTCTGATTAAGAAAGGAGTTTATTTTAATCTCGGAATAACGGCAGAGCGAGAGTTTTCTGAAAACTTGAGGTTATTTGTTAGACCTTCTTTCGACTTAAAAAAGTATACATTAGATGTTGAAGGTAAACCAATTGCGCATAAAATGAATGCAGCCTACGTGCAGGTTGGACTTACGTACTCAATACCAGATCTTCCGAGGTGCTTTCATAAAGATTGTAAGATTCAGATGAACCATGCGCACGGTAATAAAGAATATAGAAGCAGGGTACATCCATTCTATAAAAAACAGAACCCTGGCTACGGTGAAAACCATCCGAACCTGATCAAATATAGGGGCAAAAATAAGCGGAAATTGAATCCGTATTAGTCATCGCTACCACTGCAAAAAATCCTCAAGATTTTTATTGAAAATCCGTTTTTTGCCCTCTACAATTGGCATTTTAATTGGCCATTTTTAGTTACCTTGCACACTTGTTTTTAATACTCATAAAGGGTTTTAAATAACGTATTTAACCAAAGGCAAAAAGTGGCTGAAGAAAGTAATCTCCCCCCGAGACAAAACATCATTCCGATCAACATCGAAGATGAAATGCGTGGTGCTTACATCGATTATTCGATGTCGGTCATTGTGTCAAGAGCATTGCCCGATGTGCGAGATGGACTGAAGCCGGTGCATAGGAGAGTTCTTTATGGAATGCTTGAATTAGGGGTAAACTACAACAAGCCTTATAAGAAATCAGCAAGAATTGTGGGGGAGGTACTGGGTAAGTATCATCCGCATGGCGACTCTTCGGTGTATGATACCATGGTGCGAATGGCTCAGGACTGGTCGTTACGTTATACGTTAGTTGACGGGCAGGGTAACTTTGGTTCCATCGATGGAGATTCCCCGGCCGCGATGCGTTACACAGAAGCCAGGTTGAAGAGAATGGCTGAAGAACTTCTCGCTGATATCAACAAAGAGACAGTTGACTTTCAATCCAACTTTGACGATTCCCTCACTGAGCCAACCGTTTTACCGGGCAGGGTTCCCAATTTATTGATGAACGGCTCGTCAGGAATTGCCGTGGGTATGGCCACAAATATGGCGCCTCACAACCTCACTGAAATTGTAAATGGTATTGTTCAATACATTGATAACAAAGATATTACCATTACTGAGTTAATGAAGTACATCACAGCTCCGGATTTTCCAACGGGAGGTGTAATTTATGGCTATCAGGGTGTTCAGGAAGCGTTCCTTACGGGAAGAGGTAGAATAGTCGTGCGAGCCAAGGCCGAGATTGTGACCAATGCTAATGGTCGCGATCAAATTGTTGTTACCGAGGTTCCCTACATGGTCAACAAAGCTATGATGATCGAAAAGACGGCTGCTTTGATTAACGAAAAAAAGATCGAGGGCATTAGCGACCTTCGCGATGAATCGGATCGGGATGGCTACCGGGTTGTTTATGATTTAAAGAGAGATGCCATTCCAAACATTGTTCTTAATAATTTATTTAAATACACAGCCTTACAATCTGCTTTTAGCGTAAACAATGTGGCGCTGGTAAAAGGTCGCCCTCAAATCCTGAACCTCAAAGATTTGATTGTTCACTTTGTAGACCATCGCCATGAAGTGGTGGTTCGCAGGACGAAGTTTGAACTGAACGAGGCTGAAAAGAGAGCACACATCCTTGAAGGATATTTGATTGCACTCGATCATTTAGATGAAGTTATCACATTAATTCGTAACTCGGCCGATCCGGATATTGCTAAAGAAGGATTGATCAAGAAGTTTAATTTATCAGAGATTCAGGCGAAAGCCATTTTGGAAATGCGCCTACAGCGCTTAACCGGACTGGAACGTGATAAGATTCAAAATGAATACAATGAACTTAAGTTGTTGATCGCAAAGCTTAATGAAATATTAGGAAGTGAAGCTTTGCGCATGGGTATTATCAAAGACGAGTTGGCTGAGATAAAAGAACGCTATGGTGATGAGCGCAGAACGGAAGTTGTTCACAGCGATGACGATATCACCCTCGAAGACATGATCCCGAATGAAGAGATGGTGATTACCATTTCTAACCAGGGCTATGTAAAGCGCACTTCTCTTTCTGAATATCGCACCCAAGGTAGGGGCGGCATCGGTTCGAAAGCTGCAAGCAGTAAAGAAGATGATTTCACCGAGAATTTATTCATTGCGCAGGCTCATAATTATCTATTAATCTTTACAGAATTTGGTAAAGTCTACTGGAAAAAGGTGTATGAAATCCCGGAAGGAAATAAGACTTCAAAGGGGCGCGCTATTCAAAACCTATTAAACATTGAACCCGGAGATAAAGTGAAGGCCGTGTTGAATGTAAATAACATTACAGACGAGGAATACATCAATAATAATTTTGTGATTCTTTGTACTGAAAGAGGCACTATTAAAAAGACCTCATTGGAAGCATTTTCAAGACCCCGGGCAAATGGAATTACTGCTATCACCATCAACGAAGGCGACCGTTTGCTTAATGCCGCATTGACTAATGGCAATAATGATATTATAATTGCTAAAAGTGAGGGTAAGGCAGTTCGCTTTAACGAAAATGATGTGCGCCCTATGGGTCGCACGGCATCAGGGGTTAGGGGTGTCACACTCGAATCTGCCGAAGATAAGGTTATAGGGATGGTGTGCATTGGCCGCGATAATGTCAATTTGCTGGTGGTTTCGGAAAAAGGATATGGAAAACGTTCATCAATTGATGATTACAGAATCACAAGGCGTGGGGGCAAGGGCGTAAAGACGATTAACGTGACAGAAAAAACTGGCAAGCTTGTTGCAATTAAGAGCGTAATTGATAATGACGACTTGATGATTATTAATAAATCTGGCATTAGCATCCGAATTAGTGTGGCGGAATTAAGGGTTATGGGAAGAGCCACGCAGGGTGTTCGACTAATTAAGTTAAACGAAGACGATGCTATTTCATCGGTTGAAAAAATTCAAAAAATTGAAGTGGATTTACCCGAAAATGATAATCCAACTATAAAAGAATAAACTAAACTTGAACATAACTTAAATTTGAAAATGAAAAAGATAGCCATCTTATTAATCGGTATCATACCGTTTGCTTCCTTGGCCCAAAAGCCCATTAAGCCAAGTACAAGCAACGCAGAGAAAGCGCTGCGCGCGGGCCAATTTGACGAAGCAAAAAACATCATTGATGTAACAACAACCAGCGATGATTTCATGATTGACAAAAAAGGAAATCCTAGCAAAAATGCTGCGAAGGCTTGGTTCTTGAAGGGTGTTATTTATGCGGGTATCGATACAACTAAAGTTGAAAAGTACAAATCATTAGTGCCTGAAGGTTTTCCAATAGCTAAAGAGGCTTTTGACAAAGCAAAGGCCTTGGACAAGGAAGAAATTGCTTTCCTTAAGGATGCGGCCGGTGTGTTGCCCCTTATGAACAAAGATGTGAATGCATACTTGGCGCAAGCCTATTTCAATAAAGCTGTCAACGCCTATCAAGAGGAAAAAGATTACAAAAAAGCATTCGACTTTACAGAAAAGACACTCTTTTTTATTCCTGAAGACACATCCATCTTGATGAATGCAGGAGTATTTTTTGGTCCATCTGCCGAAGAATATGAAAAGTCTCTTGATTACATCAGGAAGTATCAAGAAAATGGTGGTAAATCAACCGATGCCTATATCATGCTCTTCAGTATTTACCGCGATAAACTAAAGGATAATGATAAAGCGCTTGCGTTATCGCAGGAATTGGTTAAGAAATTTCCAGGCAATCCTGAGTATCCAAAGTTTGAATTGGACATGTACATTAAAATGAACCGACTTCCAGAGGCTAAGGCGGTTATGGAAAAGCAAGTTCTTGCTGATCCCACCGATAAAGAGTCACGCTACTTTTTGGGAGTAATCAGTATGGAACTTCTCGACTCTAAAGACGCCAAGAAATGGTATGAAGAGGCCATTAAATTAGATTCAAAATATTTTGAACCCCAATTAGGTTTGGCAGAATTGATGTATTCAGGTGCAAGAAAAACCAAGGCTGAAATGAACCAGCTTGGTAATTCAAAAGAGGATTTTAAGAAAAAGGTTGACCTTGACAAGAAATATCAAGATGAATTGAGAGTGGCTTTGCCTTACTGGGAAAAATGCGAAAAGCTAAGTCCTGATGATGGAAAAGTGTTGGACAACTTGTATATCATTTACAATGACCTTGAAATGACAGCGCAAGTTACTCGTATCGAAAACAGGATGAAAGCTTTGGGCTTATTCGACTAGTCGGTCGGATACATAAACAAAAAGGGCTCCTTCGGGAGCCTTTTTTATTGCCTAAGAGCTAAGCATATAGTGCCTCTTTCTGCGCTAAAATTTGCTCGCTTTCAATATATTCATCGTAAGGAATTAACTTATCAATAAATCCATTGGGTGTTATTTCTATAATCCGGTTTGCTACGGTTTGCGTAAACTCATGATCATGTGAAGTAAACAAAACCGTGCCTGGAAAATCGCTTAGAGAATTGTTAAAGGCCGTGATTGATTCAAGATCTAAGTGGTTAGTAGGTTCATCCAGAATTAACAAATTAGCGCCAGCCAACATCATCCGCGAAAGCATGCACCGCACTTTTTCACCACCCGAAAGTACCGTGCACTTTTTAAATACCTCTTCACCAGAAAACAACATCTTGCCTAAGAAGCCGCGGATATAAACTTCATCGCGATTTTCTTCTTCGGCATATTGCCGTAACCAATCCACTAAGTTATCGTCCGACTGAAAATACGATTCATTATTAACTGGCAAGTAAGCAGGCGTAATAGTTTGTCCAAACTTAAAACTACCACCGTCTGGTTTTAATTCTCCAGCCAATATTTGAAACAGGGTGGTAATCGCTAAACTATCCTTACTTAACACAGCTATTTTATCGCCTTTGTTAACAAAGAAGTCTAGGTTCTTAAAAAGAACATTACCGTGTAACGAATGAGTTAGACCTTCCACCTGCAGGATTTGATCACCCGCGGTTCGCTTCTGTTGAAAGATAATTGCAGGATATCTTCTCGTGGATGGTTGTATGTCATCAAGGTTAATTTTATCCAATAATTTTCTGCGGCTCGTTGCTTGCCTTGACTTGGATGCATTAGCACTAAAGCGTGCAATGAATTCCTGAAGTTCTTTTTTCTTTTCTTCAGCTTTCTTGTTTGCTGATGCACGTTGTGATAAAGCAAGTTGGCTCGATTGGTACCAGAAGCTATAATTACCCGTAAACAATCTAATGACCTTGAAATCAATATCAACAACGTGTGTACATACAGTATCCAAAAAGTGACGATCGTGCGAGACAACAATTACAGTATTTTTAAATTCAAGCAAAAAGTCCTCGAGCCACGTGATGGTTTGTAAATCCAGGTCGTTGGTTGGTTCATCTAGGATCAGAATGTCAGGGTTTCCATAAATAGCTTGTGCCAACAGAACGCGTACTTTTTCGGCACCACTCAATTCTTTTACAAGTTTGTAATGATCCTCTTCTTTAATACCCAACCCACTTAATAATGAAGCCGCATCAGACTCGGCATTCCATCCATCAAGTTCGGCAAACTCAGCTTCTAATTCAGAGGCTTTAATTCCATCCGCTTCGGAGAAATCTGGTTTTGCATATATTGCATCTTTCTCCTGCATCAGATTCCATAATCTGGAAAACCCCATCATTACGGTATCCAAAACAGACACCTCATCAAACTCGTAGTGATTTTGTCTTAGCACTGCCATCCGTTTACCGGGATCGATGATAATTTTTCCACGAGTAGGGTCGATATCTCCGGAAAGGATTTTTAAAAACGTTGATTTACCTGCTCCATTAGCGCCAATAACCCCGTAGCAATTTCCGCCTGTAAATTTTAGGTTTACTTCATCAAAAAGAACCCGCTTGCCGAACTGAAGCGAAAGATTATTAGCAGCAATCATGAGATTTTTAAAATAAGCCGCAAAGGTAAGGAAAAGGCTCGGAATGAAATTACTTCTATTCAGGAATCCAAAACCTCAACACCTTATCGAATATGAGCGAGATTATGTTCTCGGCTGACTATTGTCATTTTTTAAGAGAGTTTCAGGAGCTAACATCGTACAAGTAAAAACCGAACTAATTATGAAATCGAACGAGTTTTCTACAGGGCAAAATAGCAGTCTCATTTTACTTCGCATCCTAATTGGGTGGCACTTTTTATATGAAGGTGTTTTGAAGTTGTATAATCCTGCATGGACCTCTAAAGGATATCTTTTAAGTGCTTCCTTCTTTAAGCCTTTTTTTGTTTGGATCTCCGGAGAATCAATGATTGGCGTTGCAGACACATTGAATATTGTTGGGCTTATTGCCGTAGGTATTGGGCTATTACTAGGACTTAAGATTAGGTGGGCTTGTGTTGGCGGCATCTTGTTGCTTGCCTTGTACTACCTGGCTCATCCACCATTCCCGGGTTTGGAACAAGGACCTGCCGAAGGAAGCTACTGGATTGTGAACAAGAATTTAATTGAATTGGCAGCGCTGCTGGTTCTTTACCAGTTTCCTGTTTACACTTCATTTGGTATAGAGCGATTATTTAATCGGAAGAAAGTAGAACCTGCTAACGGATAAATATTTAACAGCAAAGGAATTAATCATGAAAAACGAAAATACTATTTTCAATCGTTGGAGCAGGCGTGATATGCTCAAGAGTATTGCAGGCATACCCGTGCTGGGCACCGTTTGGTTTGCTGGAGCAAAATTGACGGGCGCGGCCAAGCAGGAAAAGGAATTCTTGTTAGAAACGTTAAATATTAAGGCCGCTGCGCCTCCGGCTTCTGGGTCAATGGCTGGTTCTCCAATTCGTTTAGGAGTTATTGGTTTTGGTATTCGTGGTGAACAGTTATGCCGGGCACTTGGTTTTGCAACAAAAGAATGGCTTGCCAGCATGAAGGAATCTGCAGAGAAAAATCCGAATGATAGCCGGTTGAAAGAATTTTTAGAGCAGGAAAATCTGAATATAAAAATTACGGCTGTGTGCGATGTGTTTGATGTAAATGCGGAACGAGTAATAAATTCATTTTCTACGCCTGAGAATAAAGTTACCCGCTTTGCTACGCACAAGCAATTAGTGGCTAGCGGACAAGTAGATGCCGTGATTATTGCTGCGCCCGATCATTGGCATGCGCCTATGGCCATTGATGCAATTACTGCGGGAGTGCATGTTTATGTCGAAAAACCCATGACGCATAGTATTTCAGAAACGTATGCTTTACGCGATGCGGTGCGATCAAATGATAAAATTGTATTTCAGGTTGGCCACCAGCACCGCCAAACTCAAAGTTTTCTCACGGCCATGGATATCATCAATAAAAAAACACTGGGCCACATCTCTTTGGTTACTACAAACACAAATCGTAATGACGATAACGGAGCCTGGCAATATGATATTCATGAAAAAGCTTCTCCGCAAACTATCGACTGGGAGATGTTTTTGGGAAATGCACCGAAAGTTCCATTCAATAAAGAACACTTTTTCCGTTGGAGAAAGTGGTGGGCCTATGGTTCCGGGCTCTCTGGAGATTTATTAACGCATGATTACGACCGGATCAATTGCCTGCTGAAGATGGGTATTCCAAATTCAGTGATGGCTTCGGGTGGAATTTATACTCATAGAGATGGCCGCAATGTGCCCGATGTATTACAGGTAAACATGGAGTATCCTGATTTTAGTACCGGAGGCAGCCAGGCCGCTGGGAAGGAAAAGGGGATGACCTTTATTTATAGTGCAACCTTAGGAAATCAATTTGACCGAGGTACGTATTTAATGGGCCACGATGCCACCATGGAATTAGGCAATATGATTACTATCCATGCTGATGCCAGAAGTACTCGCTTTGCTGATATGATCAAAGAAAAACGAATTGATCCAAATGTTCCCATCTATCAATATAACCCGATGGCTAATGCTACGGATGCTGTAACTTCGGCCACAGCCAAATACTTTGCTAACAAAGGACTACTCTGGACCTATCGGGATGGTAAGCGTGTTGATTCAACTTTTCTGCATATGCGCGAATGGTTAAGTTGTATTCGTAATGGAGGTACACCTAGTTGCAGTATTACCGAGGGATTTCAAGAAGCTATATCCGCTCACATGGCCGGGTTGTCTTACAAATTAGGGCGGAGAATAGAGTGGGATGCCGCTGCAGAGAAAATAATTTCTAAGCCTGGTGAAGACCTCGATGCAATATTAATTAACAATGAGGTAGTTGTTTAGAAGGTAATTGATCAACTAAAAAAGGTTCCTAGACTAGTTTCTACGAGCCTTTTTTGATTTATAGTTTTTTTGCCAGTTGATGTCACTTTTGTTGCAACAAGAAACGTGCGGTAGGGTATCATAAACAAGCACGAATTTTAGTCATCTTTATTGTGAAAGAAATAAAGTGTGTTGGTGTTCTGAACCTTTTGAAGGAATTGCAGCTTATGTAAACGAATTACTAGTTTTACTTTTAACATAAACAGTTATGCATTCTATTGAAGATAAAGTCGTTCTTATTACAGGTGGCAACAAAGGAATAGGGTATGGAGTAGCGGAAGCTCTTGTCAATAGCGGCCTGCGCGTGGCAGTCACCAGCCGTTCACAAAAATCTGCCGATGAAGCAGCGGCAAAACTTAATACCACGAAAAAGGGCGAAGCAATAGGCCTTGAATTGGATGTGCGCGATTTTAAGAGCCATCAAAAGGCTGTCGATTTCATAATAAAAAAATGGGGGAGATTGGATGTATTGATTGCAAATGCGGGAATTGGCCATTTTGGTTCTGTGGAAACAATAACAACAGAGGAGTGGAACGAAACTATCGATACAAATTTAACGGGTGTATTTAATGGTGTTAAGGCTTCGATAACTGCACTGAAAAAATCGAAAGGATATATTATTACCATTGCCAGCCTGGCGGGAACTAATTTTTTTGAAGGTGGATCTGCTTATAATGCCAGTAAGTTTGGATTAGTAGGATTTACTCAAGCCATTATGCTGGACTTAAGAAAGCATGGCATTAAAGTTTCCACTATAATGCCAGGTTCTGTAGCTACAAACTTTAATGGACACACCCCTTCTTTACAGGACGCCTGGAAAATTCAACCTGAAGATGTTGGACAATTAGTAGTTGATTTGTTAAAAATGAATCCCCGCACCTTACCGAGTAAAATAGAAGTGCGGCCGACTATGCCTGCAGGTAAATAATTTTGCTAAAATGAGATAGCATCCTTGTGAGTATCTATCGTTCTGCAGCGCTTTACCCATATCCGTTTAATAAATTCGGCTATTACCTTATCTTTAGGAAATTGTTTTATCTGTATTATGATTTTCCGATTTCTAAGACCGCTTTTTCAGACCGTCCTTCTTTTGGGGACATTGTTTTTTTTGTCATGCGATCCCAAAGAAGAGGCTATCACTCCTGTAGTTGAAGAGGGTCTTTTCATCAATGAGATATATGCTTCCGGTGAAGATTGGATTGAGCTCTATAACTCATTGGAAACCAGTAAGGATATAGGAGGCTACTTCATTTACGATAATGCTGCCACTAAATATAAATTGCCTGTTGCCACCACCATTCCTGCCAAAGGATTTTTGGTTTTATTATGTAATGATTTGGCAACCGGGCTTAATACAAACTTTAAGTTAACCTCAGGGGGAGAAACTGTTTACCTCGAAAACGCTCAAGGAGTATTAATTGATCGTATTGATTTTCCAGCCATCAGTAACGGCCAATCCTATGGTCGTTACCCGGATGGATCTTCCAATCTTGCCGTGTCAGGCAATACTACGCAAGGAATTTCGAACGGGAATTCCCAAACGCCTGCCGTACTGACGACTTCAAGACTTCCTATCGTGCCAAGCCTTAGTCAAAATGTTTCAGTTGCTGTCAATCTGGTTTCAAATTTCGGGGTCGCAAACGTTAAATTATTCTATCGATTTAATGGCGGTAGTTATTCAACTTTGGTGATGACACTTTCAGGATCAGCCTATATTGCTGAGATTCCCGCCCAATCCACAACGGGAAAAATGGAATACTACATTGAAGTAACTGGCACGAATGGGAATAAATCTTATGAACCAGCCAGTGCGCCAGCCAAAGTATTGGATTACTTGTTGAACATAGATGTATTGCCGCTGCTGGTGATCAATGAATTTCTTGCTTACAATACATCATGCTGCCCTGATACCGCAGGTGGCGTGAACGAATTTGACGATTGGATTGAGATTTATAATATAGGAATCCAGCCTGTAAATATTGGAGGTATGTATTTATCTGACAATAAAAATAATCCCTTTAAACATAAAATTCCTACAGACAATCCGGCTGCTACAACCCTAGCACCGGGAGGGTACTTACTTTTACGGGCTGATAATACACCAAATCAGGGACCACTTCATCTTGACTTTGGGCTGAGCAACGCAGGCGAAGATGTTGGACTATTTTATATTGATGGTCGCACGATTGATGTATATACTTTTGGCGCACAGAGTGAAAATATTTCTTTTGGTCGCGTAACGGATGGAGCCACTACTTGGAAATCATTTGCTGCACCAACACCCGGAAAAACAAATCAATAAAATTTGAAATCTCATTTACATGTTTGAATTATTTCCTGATCAGCCAGTATACGAATATCCACAACTAGTAAATATTACGTACTCGTTTCTTTGGGCTTTCTTGCTGGCGTCCATTATTGCAATCACCCATAAATTGACGTTTACAGGTGACTATTACCCTAAGAATTTCTTTCAGTCGTTGGTACTTGGTGCTGTAGTTACTACCTTAGTTATGATGGCAATAGGGGATAGCCTCGCCCGGGGGCTAGGTGTGTTTGGCGCCATGGCCATCATTCGGTTTCGCACCCGGATTGACGACCCACGTGATGTGTTGTTTCTCTTTGCAGCATTAAGCACAGGACTTGCCATTGGTGTGTATGGTTTTACGATTTCATTTGTCGGATCGATTCTATTTTGTTTAGTTGCTTTTCTATTGCATGTCTCACCCTTTAAGAGCTTTGCCCATCACAGCCACCTGTTCTTTACATTATCTGATACAAATTTATTACCAGAGGTCGTTAAAGTAATCGAAATTAATTGTGCTGAATACCGGGTGATCACTATGCTTGTAAATAAAGAGAATGCAATCCGCTATCATTATGCAGTCTCACTAAAAAGCTCGACCAGTAAAGAAGTCTTGATGAACTCACTTCGCGGCTTAGAGGGAGTTAAGCAGTTAAAATTATCATCCAACGAAGTAATTGCATCATGATATCGGCACGAATTAATTGGTTTTATATTTTAATAGGCGTACTGCTGGTATCCATGCTCTACATCAGTGGGCGATACTTTAAAGGCAGTGGTGATGCAGCAATTGGAATTGCCCAAACTACTGAGTATAAAGTGAATTCGGAGAAATCTGCTTTGGTAAAGTCAGTTAATGTTGTTCCAGGTATGCAGGTAAAAGAAGGTGATTTATTAATTGAATTAACCGGCCAGGAGCTCGAAATGGATATCGCCAAACTGACTAACCGGATTGTTATACTAAAATCAGAACGTGAAGAGAAGTCAAAACTTTTAGCATCTGAGATTTCTTACATTAAAGCGCAGACCGGTATCGAGATTGAGGAGTTAGAAGAAGAAATTTTGCAGACTGCAAGTGAATTGAAAATGAATGAAGCCTTGACACGGGAATTTGTTTCAGATAAAAAAGAAATGGAAAGTCCGCTTAACATCAAGATAAATTCCTTAAAGCAACAAAAGCAAAAGCGTGAAGAGGCGATGGACATCAAAATCAAAGATGTGCAACAGAAATTTAAAACAGATCAATACCTATTGGAAAATCAGGTTGTGCTTCAGGAGAGCGAATTGAATTTGTTAGCAGAGGAGAAGCGGAAGTTGAATAAGTATGCAAGTGCCAATGGGGTTGTTAAAAATGTTTATGTTAAGCCCGGAGAGCAAGTAGATGCATTTACGCAACTTCTGCAGATCAATCCATTAAGGCCCACAACGGTTATAGCTTACCTTGTAAATAGGAAATCAGATGTTTTTCCAATTGGAGCAAGTGTTTCAGTTTCATCCTACGACCAACGAAGAAATTCAATTGCCGGAAAAGTGATTGGCTATGGATCGGTCAATGAACTTCCGGACATCCTACAAAAATCAACCGCTGTAAAAGCCTTTGGGCAGGAAGTATTCATCGAAATACCGGAGAACAATTTGATGGCAAATGGCGAAAAAGTATTGATCAGGTGATGATGCGGGTGGCGCTTTTATTTTTTCTTATCCTTTCCTGGAAAGCTGAGGCTCAGGTAACAATGGAGGATTTTCTGTTGGCCGCCTGGCAAGAACCTGCTATAAAGTCCATTTCAGATCAGGATAATTTTTTAAATGCAAAACCTTATCAATTAGCACCCATTCAAAAACTGGAGTTTCGCACGAAGAGTAATCAATTGGATCGTACACGCCAAGATTATGCGTTACGCTTCACACCCGCCAATCCCTGGGAGGTAAAACGAACGAATCAATATTTCAAAACATATCAGGAAGTGCTGGTATTGGATAAGCAGCGCATGCTCAAAGAATCATTGTTGTTGCGGTATAATGCTATTATTAATTGGTTCTATTATGATGAGATTAGGAACTTGAAGGAAGAGGAAAAGCTGGCAACCGAAAAGTTGCTATTAATCTTGGAAGCACAGCGGTACTCTGGCTTTTTTGATGCCAAAGATTACGTTGATCTGAAATTGACCTTGGTTGAAAAAACTATTGAATTGGAAGAGGCACGGTTTAATAGTGACAATCAGCAAAATAGAATTGAAATTTTGCAAGGAAGTGTGATGATGCAACCCGTAGATTGGGTTGAAAAAAAAGTATTAACGATTGCCTCAATTGAAGCGGTTGTTGATACCTTAATTGGATCGGCAAGCGCAACCGGTGAAATTGCTTATCGACAAAAAAAAATTGATTTGGCAAACCGCGAATGGCAATTGGAGAAATCAAATCTGAATATTGGATTTGTTCAACCTGAGTATGAACAATTTCGCCTTGATCAAAATCGCAGACCCTGGAGCATTTCAATGGGGTTAATTATTCCCATCTTTAACCCGAACAAAAGCGATATGACAAAGCGCAAACTAGAAGCCATTGAAGCGCAAGGGGATTTGATAGAAGCAAAAGATGAGCAACAAACAGGACAAAAATGGGCACGCACTAAAATCAAGAGCCTTGTTAAAAGGCATCATGAGATAGATTCGCTCGCAAGCAAGTTGGATATTAATACATTGGCTCAACGGTTGCAGGTAATTAAGGATAGTAACCCAATCTCGCTTGTGCGAGTACAAAATAATTTGATCAAGATAAAAGCAACTCAGGCACGATTAAAACATGAGATATTGCTGACCTACATCGAATTTTTGAGTTATTCAGAAGTTCTTCAAGCTCAACCAATGGTTAATTATTTGTCGCCCGATCTAAGCGTGATTGTGAGATGAGGCAGTTAGTTAAATATACTGTTATAATCGTTTTTTATATGCTTAGCGGCCAGGCAGCATCACAAACTATCGATCATTGGGAGACCGTAGTTTACGATAGCATGGTTTGGCGATATTGGCCTGGTTCTTCTAATCCAGGAACTAATTGGAACATGCCAACCTTTAACGATCAGTTGTGGCAACAGGGGCGAGGCGGCATTGGCTATGGCGACAATGACGATAGAACCATAATTGATCCGGTACTTTCCGTTTTCTTGCGGAAGAAATTTACGATAACAAATCGAGCTAAGATACAAGACGCGATTCTGCACGTTGACTACGATGATGGCTTTATAGCCTATTTAAATGGGGTGGAAATTGCGCGAGCAAATATGGGTACCAATTCAACTGTGGCCTTCAATCAGGGGAGCAGTGGTTTGCATGAAGCTTTATTGTATCAGGGTTTTGCACCAGAAGGCCATCTGTTAAAATCTGAATTATTGGATGGACTTTTGGTTGCTGGTGAAAACACACTCTCGGTTCAGGTGCACAATGATAATATTAGTTCTTCCGATTTATCGTCATCAGTATTCTTTAGCGTTGGCGTAACCGATAACTCATTCACCTACCGGCAAGTACCAAGTTGGTTTGTTGAACCCTTCAATTTTACATCTTCTAACTTACCCATCATTGTTATCAACACGAATGGGGGCGTTATTGTAGACGAACCACGAATTGTTGCCGACATGGGGATTATCGATAATGGACCCGGAAACCGAAATCATCTGGCGGATGTATTTAATAACTATACAGGCAGGATCAGTATTGAAATCCGCGGGGAGTCATCGCAATCTCTTTTTCCGAAAAAATCGTTCCGACTAGAAACACAGGATGCACTTGGAAATAATTTAAATGTAGCGCTACTTGGTATGCCACCGGAAAATGATTGGGTTCTGCATGCCCCTTATAGTGATAAAACGATGATACGCAATGTGATTACCTATGAGCTAGGAAATAAATTGGGAAATTATGCACCCCGCACCCGTCTTGCTGAATTAGTAATTAACGGTGTCTATGAAGGTATATATGTGCTAATAGAAAAAATTAAACGAGATAAGAATCGTGTTGATATTTCCACCCTTACGCCCACCGATGTTTCGGGTGATGAACTAACGGGTGGCTATCTGTTGCGTGTTGATAAATTTGATGGCAACGACTTTCCGGGTTGGACGGCAACACCTGTTCCAACAATTTCAGGCGAGAATAATATTACCTTTCAATACGATGACCCGGCCGGAGGTAAGCTGGTTAATGCACAAACCACTTACATCCGTAATTACATGCAAACTTTTCAAAGTTCATTGACCTCTTTAAATTTTACAAATGATCAGTCCGGTTTTAAAAAATATTTAGATATACCTGCTGCCCTAAACTTCATGATTGTTAATGAGGTTAGTAAAAATATTGATGGCTATATATTTAGCACATATTTATATAAAGATAAAAACAGCAGGGGCGGGCTACTTACCCTAGGGCCTTTGTGGGATTTTAATTTGGCTTTTGGAAATGTCAATTATTTAGCCAATGCCCAGTTTGCTCCAGGCTGGATGTGGGATGATCAATACAGGATGTTCTGGTTTCGTAGAATGATGCAAGACCCTACGTTCGCCAATAAGATGAAGTGCAGGTGGACAGAATTGCGTGCTGGATTTTTAACGAATGAATATTTTACGAATAAAATTGATTCGCTGTCAAACGTGCTGGGGGAAGCTCAGGTGCGCAATTTTCAACGGTGGCCTACATTAGGAAGGTACGTGTGGCCAAATCAATTTATAGGATTAACTTATCAAGACGAGATTAATTTTCTGAAGCAATGGATCGTTGAACGACTTGCGTGGATGGACAGCAATATGCCGGGCACTTGCTCTCTGATTACTTCAGTTGAAATACGACAAAATCAAATCCAGGTATATCCTAATCCATTCGGTGAGTCAATTGAAATTGTTGTTGAGAGTGCAAGTGAACTAATTCAATTAAAAGTATTTGATCTACTTGGGCGGCAAGTATTTCAAACTCACTTCGCAAACGGAACCTATCAATGGATCGGAATAGATGGTTCAGGTAGAAATGTTCCTGCCGGAATTTACATTATTCAATTATCAGATAGACAGAGGTTGTTGGGTCAGCAAAAAATCATAAAGTCTTACTAGTTTGAAGTCTTTTCAGTTTCTCGTTTACAGAAGAAATAGTCCAAACATCTTGACCTACGTTAACCTACGTAACTAACGTTGTTAACTCCCTTCGATTTTCGTACCTTAAGGACATCGAAAACTATTCAAAACAATAAATAAAAAAACTATGAAAACGCGTTTGGGTATTATTGCTTTTTGTCTTGCTGTTGCAATGGCATGCACCACAGCCAAGAAAGAAGAAGATCATGACGATATGGATATGGAAGCCGTTGAAGAAACTACTCCCGCAACAGCTGTGGCAACTTTGAACAGCGCAAGTGGAAGTTCAGTAACAGGAACTGCTACCTTTGAGCAAGCGGATGCCATGACAGTAAACATGAGTTTAGAAGTTCAGGGTCTTGCACCGGGCGAACATGCATTGCACTTACACCAAAATGGAGATTGCAGTGCCCCTGATGCGAGCTCAGCAGGTGGCCACTGGAATCCGGGTGGTGTGGATCATGGAAAAAGGGGTGAAGGTCAATTTCATGCTGGTGATGTAATTAATCTTACGGCCGATGCTGATGGAAAAGTTTCCTGGAGCCAGGATATAAAGGGCTGGACAATTGGCGGAGACGAAAGCACTAACATTCTTAACAAAGGAATTATCATTCATGAAAAATTGGACGATTTTAAAACACAACCTACTGGTGCTGCTGGTGGCCGTGTGGCATGCGGAGTAATTGTTGAAGGAAGTATGTAAAACATGTTCGAGGTATTGTTGAAAAGGCATCTTTTTAAGATGCCTTTTTGCTTTGATGGCAACCAAAGAACATTCGAAAAAAAATCGGGTACGTTTCGCTAAGTGAGATTGAATGCGTGTAAAAATGTTCACTTGACAGACAGATCCTGCATGACAGGCACATCCACGCAAAATCTATATTGAAGTTCGGGATGTAGAATCTATTTCTGCTTATCGGGGAAATATGTCTACACATCAAATCATTAACTCTCTGTTGGTAGTAATAGAAAATATGGCATAATATTTATCATTTACTGAATGTCATTCACCCAAAATATAGTACCATGATATTAATAAAATTTTCAACACGTCAAGGAATATCGATGCTTGTAATCCTGCTGCTATTAGTAGGAGCAAGTTGTAAAAGTAAAAAAGCCACGATGGCTGTTACTGACCCGGCATCTGAAAAAGCTAAAATGGAACAAGAGTCAGCCATGCGCAAACAGCAGGAAGCAGAAGCTGCAAGAAAGCAAGAACTGGAAGCCGAGGCCAGAGCTGCCGAAGCCAAAAGAAAAGAGACGGAGCCTTATCGAAAATTAGATAACTATTTCTCAGCCATTTCAAACTCCAATAGTTTAGCTTCCGCGAATAGCAGCATTAGTGAAGCCCTTACGTTGTTTGCCTCAAAAGATACTCCGGTATTAGTTGTAATCAGTGAAGAGAACGGCCAGAAAGATTATGACCGCCCGACCACAATCGGTGAATATCTCAACTACCTGAAAGATCAAAAGAAGAGCATCAATAAGAT
>Ga0209181_10002680_pt1 | contig 28732 bp, 24 predicted proteins | sample MAT05_FD_187208 | JGI IMG/M metagenome (GOLD analysis project Ga0209181, IMG submission 187208) | Freshwater microbial communities from Lake Fryxell liftoff mats and glacier meltwater in Antarctica - MAT-05 (SPAdes) (version 2) | ecosystem: Environmental > Aquatic > Freshwater > Ice > Liftoff...
GCATCACCACGGCGCTGTACGACGCGACGGGCAAGCGTACTCCACTACTTGAGGCGATTTGGGATCTGTTCGAGCGCGGCGGCATCGTCGCGGGTTCGAGCGCGGGGGCCGCAATCATGTCAGAAACGATGTTTCGCGAACCGCGTGACATTCTGACCCTGATGAGAGAGGGTGCCAAGCGCGGCAGCGACATCGATCGCGGGCTCGGATTCGTTGGGGCCGGTGTGCTGGTCGACCAACACTTCATCAAGCGCGGACGCTTTGGTCGTGCGCTGGCGGTGATGGCGCAGGAGAAAATCATGCTCGGCATCGGTGTTGAGGAGAACAGCGCTGCCGTTTTTAAGGGCGGGCGTGTCGAGGTGATCGGTGAGCGGGGTGTCATGGTTGCCGACTTGACGGAGGCAACCAGCGCGTCGGCGCCGCTGCGCCTCAGTAACGCCAAGTTGTACTGGCTCGAGAGTGGTGATGCAATCAATCTGAAAACACGGTTGACCGAAGTTTCTGCAGCCAAGCGCGCGGGCAACAAACTCGATGCCGCGTCGGCAAACTTCAAGCCTTACTACAACAGCGTGCGTTTTTATCCGGACATGTTGGGCGACGGTGACGTCATCAATGCAATGACCACACTCGTTGATAGTCCGGCCGCACAGATCCGCGGGATTGCTTTCAGCGTTGTGAAGTCGGGAACTGGTGTCGCTGCGAGCGACGCGCTTGGGTTCGAATTCCGGCTCTACAAGTCGGCAGGCACCCACGGCTTCTTCCATTCAACAGGCGGCGGTGAGCATTATTCAGTCATCAACATGGGGCTTGACCTGATGCCCGTAAAAATGGCGACGCCACTGTACGTGCCGCTTACCGATACCAAAGCGGGCGAGAATAAGGACTTCAGCCGCGAGGCGAGTCCAGGGGTGACCAAATGAAAGTATCCATGCGCAATCTGTGTCTGCCGGTGATCTTGCTCGCAGTCTTTGTATCCGTGGCGAGCGTGAATGCCGATGCGCAGACGAAGAAATTACGCCTCGGCGTCGAGGGCGCGTACCCGCCATTCAGCGAATTGGGGCCGGACGGCAAGCTCAAAGGCTGGGAGATTGATATCGCCAATGCGCTCTGCAAAGAGATGAAGGCCGACTGCACTTTGGTGCAATTGAGCTTCGACGGCATGATCCCGGCGCTGCAAAGTCGCAAGATCGACGCGGTGATCGCCTCGATGTCGATCACCGAGGAGCGCAAACGTGCGGTGGATTTTTCGGACAGGTACTACAAGACGCCAGCACGATTTGTCGTGAAAAACGGCGTCAAGCTCGATATTTCGGCAGCGGGTTTAAAGGGAAAACGCATCGGCGTGCAGCGCGCGACGATCTACGACAGATTTCTCGCTGACCAATTCAAGGACGTACAAGTCGTGCGCTACGGCAAGCAGGATGAGGTCTATCTTGACCTCGCGTCCGGTCGCATCGATGCCGCCCTGCAAGACGTGGTGGCCGCGCAAGAGGGGTTTCTGAAAACACCGCAGGGAAAGAACTTCGGTTTCACCGGCCCGTCGTATGAAGACCCCAAGTACTTCGGTGAAGGTGCGGGAGCCGCATTGCGTAAGGGCGACACCGCCTTGCGCGAAGACTTTAATCGTGCGATCGCGGCGATCCGTGCCAACGGCGTCTACAAAAAAATTCAGGACGCCTACTTTAATTTCGACATTTATGGCGCGGCACCGGTTGCTCCTGCCGCCGCTTCTACCACCGCGCCGGCCAAGAAATAGCGCGTATGTTGCACGGCTTTCTCCCCGCCTTGCTCGAGGGTACGCTCACCACGCTTAGTGTGGCGCTCGCTTCACTCGCCATCGCGGTGGTGCTGGGGTTGGTGGGGGCGGCTGCAAAGTTGTCGCCGATTCCGTTCGTGCGCGGGGTGGCGATGGCCTATACGACAATTGTGCGCGGCGTCCCTGATCTGGTGTTGATGCTGCTGATTTTTTTCGGTGGACAGATCGCCGTCAACGCAATGGCTGCCAAGCTCGGTTTCGAAGGCTATGTTGATATTGATCCCTACGTCGCTGGTGTGGCGACGATTGGTTTCATTTTTGGCGCCTACCTCACAGAAACGTTTCGAGGCGCGCTGATTTCCATCCATGCGGGGCAGCGGGAGGCGGGGCTTGCCTTTGGCATGTCGCGGGCGCAGGTGTTTCGACGTATTACGCTGCCGCAGATGATCCGTTTCGCCATTCCCGGCTTCACCAACAACTGGCTGGTGCTGGTCAAGTCGACGGCAATCGTCTCGGTGATCGGGCTCACGGACATGATGCACAGCGCCGGCATGGCGGCCGGTACGACGCGTGAGCCGTTCACGTTCTATCTGGCCGCCGGCGTGATCTACCTAGTCATTACGTCGGTGTCGATGCTGGGCTTGGGTGCGCTGGAACGGCGCGTTTCCGTTGGCCTGCGGCGTGCGGTCTAAGGTGCGTTTGCGAAAATGAACCTTGACGCCATCATCGAGGCCTTACCGAGTTATGTCAGCGGTGTTGGTGTGACGCTACAGTTACTGGTCGTCGCGCTGCTGCTGGGGCTCGTGATTGCGCTGCCGCTTGGTGTCGCACGCGCGAGCGATAAGCCGTGGTTGTCGAAGCCGGTATGGGCATACACCTATGTGATTCGCGGTACGCCGATGTTGGTGCAACTCTTTTTGATCTACTACGGTCTCGCCCAGTTTGAATTTGTACGCGAAAGTGCGCTTTGGCCACTGTTCTCGCAGGCGTGGTTCTGTGCGGTGCTGACGTTTACCCTGAATACGGCGGGCTACACGGCTGAGATCATCGCCGGGGCCATTCGCGCCACGCCCTATGGCGAAGTCGAAGCCGCGAGAAGCTTGGGTATGCCGCGTTGGAAAGTGTTGACCCGTATTCTGCTGCCCTCCGCGATGCGTCGCGCGTTGCCTGCTTATAGCAACGAGGTAATTTTCATGCTCCACGGCACTTCCCTGGCGAGCGTGGTAACCGTGATCGACTTGACCGGTGCTGCGCGCGAGATGAATTCGCGCAGCTACCTGCCGTTTGAGGCGTTCCTGACAGCGGCGGTGTTTTATCTGGCAATGACATTTTCGCTGGTGGCGATGTTCCACTTTGCAGAGAAGCGCTGGCTTGGGCACCTCGCGCCGCGCAAGTCCGCCCCGCTGATTGCAACATCTGTACCTATATAAGTAGACGACACCACCATGCAAACCAGAAAACATCCGCTTCTCTCCCAGGCCATCGGCACGCACCGCGAGGTGGTCAGTTTCCATTTTGGACCTACCGATCGGGGCCGCAAGGTATACATTCAAGCGGCACTTCATGCCGATGAGGCGCCCGGTCTGTTGGTGGCGCACTACCTCAAACGACTGTTGACGCAACTGCATGTCGAGGCACGGCTGAATGCCGAGGTCGTACTTGTGCCGGTGTGCAATCCGATCGGCTTGGGGCAGTGGCTCGACCACTCGCACATCGGCCGCTTCGAGCTGGCGTCAGCTGAGAACTTCAACCGTCACTATCCGGACGTGGTTGATGTAGTGGCTTCGGCGATCGGCGGCAAGCTCGGCGCGGATGAGGCGGCTAACGCGCGTCTGATTCGGGCGGCGTTGGTGACAGCGCTGCGTGCGCATCCAGTCAAGTCCGAGCTGTCCAGTCTTCGGCAGACGCTGTTCACACTTGCCGCCGACGCCGACGTGGTGCTCGATCTGCATTGCGATAGCGAGGCCTTGATGCATCTGTATGCCGGTAGCCCGCTGTGGGATCGCGTCGAGCCGCTGGCGCGCTATTTGGGCGCCGCTGCCACCCTGCTCGAGACCGTGTCGGGCGATCATCCGTTCGACGAGGCGTGTTCGCGGACGTGGTGGCTGCTGCGCGAGCGTTTCCCGGCCTTTCCGATTCCGCTTGGCTGCGTATCTGTGACGGTTGAACTGCGCGGCGAGGCGGATGTTTCAGCCGCTCGCGCGACGGACGACGCGAATGCCATCATCGCCTACCTGACGCAGCAAGGCTTCATCAGCGGCGCCGCGCCATTGATGCCGCCTCTGCTTCACGATGCAACGCCGCTGGCGGGCTCGGAAGCGATCGAGGCACCGATGTCTGGTGTGGTCGATTATTTGCGCGAGCTTGGTGAGGTGATTCGCGCGGGCGATGCGGTGGCCAACCTGATTGATCCCATTACCGGACAGGTCACCGTACTCAAGGCGACCACCGAGGGGGTGCTGTATGCACGCAATGCGCGTCGCTTCGTCCACAGCGGCATGCGTCTATGCAAGATCGCTGGCAAGGTTCCGTTTCGTACCGGCAACCTGCTCAGCGCACGATAGGCATTGCCGATGACCACCCAGGAAGCGCCAAGCGGGATACCCACGCAAGAAAAACTTCGCGGGGTGCCCGCGCATGAAAAACTGCGCGGAGTGACCACGCAAGAAAAACTTCGCGTGGAGGGCATCGTCAAGCGCTTTGGCTCCAACGAGGTGCTGAAGGGTGTCTCGCTTGCCGCGAATGCGGGTGACGTGATCAGCATCATTGGCTCGTCCGGTTCCGGCAAGAGCACGTGGTTGCGATGCATGAATCTGTTGGAGCAGCCGCATGAAGGCACCATCTCGCTCAATGGCGAAGCGCTGGCCTTGAAGCGCGATCGCGATGGCACCCTGACCGCTACCGACCCGAAGGCGCTGGAGCGCTTTCGCGCGCGCCTGTCGATGGTGTTTCAACACTTCAATTTGTGGTCGCACATGAGCGTCATTGAGAATGTCATCGAAGCGCCGACCCAGGTGTTGGGCCTCACCCGTGCCGAGGCCCTGGAACGCGCAGAGCGTTACCTCAACCGCGTCGGCGTCTGGCATCGCAAGGATTTCTACCCGGCGCACCTTTCCGGCGGCGAAGCGCAGCGGGTGGCGATCGCGCGGGCGCTCGCGATGGAGCCGGATGTGATGCTGTTTGACGAGCCGACCTCGGCACTCGATCCCGAGCTGGTTGGCGAGGTGTTGCGCGTCATGCGCGACCTGGCCGGTGAAGGCCGCACCATGGTCGTGGTCACCCACGAAATGGGTTTTGCGCGCGAAGTCTCCAACCGCGTGGTGTTCTTGCACAACGGGCGCATCGAAGAAGAGGGTGACCCGCGCATCGTGTTAAGCCAGCCCAACAGCGAGCGGCTGCAGCAGTTCCTATCGGGTAGCCTAAAATAGCGGGTATTCTGCGGGCCTTGACGTCGGGGGCCGAGAAAAAATGCTAGCAAAGGCGGCTATTTCCAGCCAATTGTGCTTGGAAATGCCCGTCTTTGCTGGGGTTTGATTGACAGAAACTTCTAGAAAACCCCTGTCATCCCGGCGCAGGCCGGTATCCAAGTTTGTTTGGCTGTTTACATGTCGGCGAACTTGGGCCCCGGCTCGGCGCAACCCTTGTGGTTGTCCGCTGGGGAGACAGAGTTTGGAGGTTTCGACAAGTTATCTAACCGCTCGTTGAACGCTAACTGTAGGTCACTCTTGCTTTCTGACGCGCCGCTGTCTGCCCGCGCCAGTGTGCTGCCCACTCATGCCATGAACCGCTCGTCGTTTCGAAACATCGGCTTCATTCTGCTGCCTCGATTCTCGCTGGCCGCGTTGGGTAGCGCGCTCGGCATCATCGAGGCAGTGAACGACGTGTCGGGCGAGAAGATACTCGTGGTGCAGGTGCTGGCCGAAACCGATCCTGCCGCCGGCGCCAGTCAATCGGGCCGGACGGATGTGGCGAGTGCGAGCCAGATTAGCGTGCTCACCAGCGCGGGTGGCGATGACATCAGTCGGCTCGACGTGCTGTTCGTGGTTGGTGACGCACCGCTGCCCGAGGCCGGGCACCAGGATTTGCTGTCAAGGTTGAACGTGGCGGCCGCCGCCGGGGTGGCGCTGGGCGGCATCGGCACGGGGGCGTGGGTGCTGGCACGCGCCGGCTTGCTCGACGGCTATCGGGCGACGATTCACTGGCCCTACACGGCCTTATTCGCCGAGCGCTTTCCGAATGTGGTGGTGTCCTCACATGTATTCGAGATCGACCGGAACCGGTTTACCGCCGCCGGCGGACAGGCCGCGCAAGATTTGATGTTGGCGTTGACGACATCTAGGCTGGGGGCTGAGGTCACCGCCGAAGTGATGGATCAACTCGGTATCGAGCGTGCCCGCGCGGCCGATGAGCGTCAACGCGTACCGTTATCAGCACGCATCGGCGGTGGACAGCCGAAACTCACCGAAGCGGTGTGTTTGATGGAAGCCAACTTCGAAGAGCCATTACCGACCGAGGAAATCGCGCGGCTGGTTGGCGTTTCAAGGCGGCAACTCGAGCGGCTGTTCAAGCAGCACCTCGACAGCCTGCCCTCGCGCTACTACCTTGAAATGCGCCTCACGCGTGCGCGGCAATTGCTGCGCGAGACCAGTCAGTCGATTTTGCAGATCGGTCTGGCGTGCGGATTTTCCTCAGGCCCGCACTTTTCCAGCGCTTACCGTGCGCACTTTGCCCTCACACCCAGGGACGAGCGCAGCCGACGGCTGTCTGCGCTGGCGGCCACGGCGACCGATCTGGCGCGAGACAAGGCGGCAGACAAGGTAAGCACGAACGGCGCTGATGCCGGTGGTGCGGCGTGAAGATTCTTGCGCCTGATGCAAATCTTGGTCGCATTTGCGATAGCCCCTTAAGCGGTTACCGACCTAAAATGTTGTGCTCGGCATGACAACTTCTGGCTCCCTATCGCCAACGGCAAGCTGGTTTCACTGAACACCACCAACACTATTGAACTTGAATCTGGAGATGAACATGACACCAACCCGCGCCGATTTCGATCAAGTCATGGTGCCCAACTACGCCCCGGCCGGTTTCATTCCGGTGCGCGGGCATGGATCACGACTGTGGGATCAGTCCGGCCGCGAATACGTCGATTTCGCGGGTGGCATCGCCGTGTCGGCGGTTGGCCACACGCATCCGCAGGTCGTTGCCGCGCTCAAAGATCAGGCCGACAAGCTGTGGCACGTGGCGAATGTGATGACCAATGAGCCGGCCATCCGCTTGGCACAGAAGTTGGTGGCGCACACCTTCGCTGAGCGCGTGTTCTTTGCCAACTCGGGGGCCGAGGCCAACGAGGCGGCATTGAAGTTGGCCCGCAAGTACGCAAGTGATAATTTCCCGCATCACCGTAAAGACAACAAGTGTGTGGGATGCACCATGGCCGGATGCCATTGCTTAACCGATAAGTTTGAAATTGTCTCCTTCGAAAACAGCTTTCACGGCCGTACATTGTTTACCGTCAGCGTTGGCGGCCAGCCGAAGTACACGCAGGGATTCGGTCCGCTACCGCAGGGCATTCGTCATCTGCCATTCAACGACATCGCCGCAGCCGAAGCGGCCATCTCAGATAAGACCTGCGCGGTGATCGTCGAGCCGATTCAGGGCGAGGGTGGCGTGACGGCTGCCAAGCGCGAGTTCTTGCAGCGACTGCGCGAACTGTGCGACAAGCATAACGCCTTGCTGATTTTTGACGAAGTACAGTGTGGTGCAGGGCGCACGGGCGAACTGTTTGCCTACACCAAGTTTGGTGTCACGCCTGACATTCTGTCATCTGCCAAGGGGCTCGGCGGCGGCTTTCCGATCGGCGCCATGCTCACCACCGACAAGATCGCCAAGAGTTTCGGTGTTGGCGCGCACGGCAGCACTTACGGTGGCAACCCGCTTGCCTGTGCCGTCGCCGAGGCGGTGCTCGATATCGTTGCGGCACCGGAAACATTGGCCGGGGTGGTGAAGAGCAATCAATTGTTTGTCGACGGGCTCAATGCGCTCACCGCCAAGCACCACGTGTTCCGACAGATTCGCGGTGACGGTCTATTGATCGGATGTGAGCTCGAGTCTGCTTATGAAGGGCGCGGCAAGGATCTGGTCAAAGCCGCCGAAGTTGAGGGATTGCTGGTGTTGATCGCCGGACCGAATGTCATGCGTCTGGCACCGTCGCTTCTCATCACCGCAGAAGACATACGCGAAGGCATGGCCAGGTTTGACGCCGCCTTGACCAAGTTCGTCGCCGCGGCGCAGTTGGCCCCACCGGCAACAGCGGTGCCGGTATCGCAAGCCACTGCCACCGTCACTGCCAAGACGACTGCCGCTGGCGTGGCGAAGGCGGCCTAGGTCAATCATGTTTGTCCTCCGCCCCGCCGAGCTGACTGACTTGCCGCAGATCGAAGCGATCGCGGCCAGGAGCGCCATCGGCATCACTTCGCTGCCGCCGGATCGTGATCGACTCATCGACAAGATCACTAATTCGCGTTACGCGTTTGCCGACGAGGTTGATATTCCCGGCGAGGAAAGCTATTTCTTTGTGCTCGAGAATGCGGCGACCGGCGAGATCGTCGGCACCAGCGGCATCGCTGCCGCGGCCGGCTTTCATGACCGCTTCTACTCATATCGCAATGAGATCATCGTGCATGCTTCGCAGGAGTTGAAGGTCAGCAACCGGATTCATGCCTTGCACCTGTGTCATGACTTGACCGGCTTCTCCCTGCTGACGTCGTTCTACATCGACCCCGGCTTTGCCGATAGTGATTTGCCGCAGTTGCTTTCGCGCGCGAGGCTCTTGTATGTGGCAGAGCAGCGCCGGCGTTTCGCGGACAAGGTGGCTGCCGAGAATCCAGGCGTGTGTGACACCGACGGCCGCTCGCCGTTCTGGGATGCGGTTGGCAGACGCTTTTTTAACATGGACTACCCGCAAGCCGAGCAACTGTCGGGCGGGCGCAGCAAGACCTTCATCGCCGAGCTGATGCCGCAGTACCCGATTTATGTGCCGCTGTTACCGGCAGCGGCCAAACTTGCCATCGGGCAATTGCATCCTGACGGTGAGTTGCCATTCTCAATACTGATGGACGAGGGCTTCGAGGCAGATACTTACGTTGATATCTTCGATGGCGGGCCGACCGTTGAAGCGCGTGTCGAGACTTTGCGTACGGTCCGCTTGCAGCGCCGTCTGACGCTGTCGCCAAATATCAAGGGCGCGGCGGGGGATGAAACTGAGGCGATTGATGCGGCGGAAGCGGGGTCGGCGGTGCTCTCGATTATTGCCAATACCAAGTCCGAGGGCTTCCGCGCCACCATCGCGCCGGCTGTGTTCGGGCTGGGCGCTGACGGCAACCATGTCAATTTCTCGCGCGAGACCGCGTTGCTCATTGATGTTGACGACGGCGACGCGGTGCGTGTTGTGGCGCTAGACCCTGACAGCCATCACCTCACGGGCGCATCATGGTGATCACGGGGGAAATCATGCGGATGCCGGGGGCAACATGGTGATCGTCCGTTCTATCCGGCGGGATGACCTCGCGCCGCTGATGACGTTGGTGGGTGACGCCGGCGTCGGTCTCACTACATTACCCAATAACGAAGGACTGCTTCGAGGGCGCATTGAAGCCTCGCTGGCGACCTTTGCCGGTACGGCAGACAAGGCCGACGAGCAGTGGGTGTTTGTGATGGAGGACGTCGCTGCAGCGCGCTTGGTTGGTATCTGTGCGATCGCCGGCGCGGTCGGCTTGCGCGAGCCGTGGTACTCGTATCGCGTGGGTACGGTGGTGCATGCGTCGCGCGAGTTGGGCATCTTTACGCGCACGCCGACCTTGTTTCTGTCCAATGATCACACCGGTGCCTCTGAATTGTGTTCGCTGTTCCTGGCGCCAGACTATCGCGTTGGACGCAACGGCGCGCTGTTATCAAAATCACGCTTTATGTTGATGGCGGAATTCCGTGATCGCTTTGCGCCAAAAGTCATTGCCGAGCTGCGCGGCGTGTCCGATTCAACCGGGCGTTCGCCATTTTGGGAAAGCCTCGGCCGGCACTTCTTCTCGATGGATTTCGCCGAGGCCGATTACCTGACCGGTATCGGCAAGAAGTCATTTGTCGCTGAACTGATGCCCAAGCATCCGCTGTACAGTTCGTTCCTCTCCAAAGAAGCGCAAGCCGTCATTGGCGAGACGCACGAATTAACGCGTCCCGCCAGACGTTTGCTTGAACAAGAGGGATTCCGCTTTGAGGGACACGTCGATATTTTTGACGCCGGTCCGGCGCTTGAATCGAATATCGAAGACATCGACGCCATTAAAAAGAATACGGCGCACGTGGTCGCCGCCATCTCCACCATCTCCACCACCGCCCTGGCTGCCTCCACGGCCGAAGCATCATCCGCGTTGATGTTGATCAGCAATACACGCCTGTCGGACTTCCGCGTCGGATTGGGTCGCTGTGCTGCCGCCGTAAATGGCGTGACGATGGACGCAGATCTGGCCCGGGCGCTGGACGTGAAGCTCGGCGATAAGATTCGCATGGTCGCGTTGCGGCCTGCGGAGCGCACCGCTCAGGCTTAGCACTGCCAACTGTTGACCGCGATTTGTCGTGAGTCGTTAAAGAGGATTTCATGAATCAGCATTTTGTTGACGGCGTCTGGATCGATGGATCGGGGGATATGTTTTCGTCGGTTAATCCGGTGACCCAACAGACGGTGTGGCAGGGACGCGCGGCGAGTGGCACGGAAGTTGATCGCGCGATCATTGCAGCGCGCGGCGCATTTGCAAGTTGGTCGGCGACGTCCCTGGAAGATCGTCTTGCCATTGTCCGGACGTTTGCCAAACGTCTTGGCGGGGAGCAGTCGACACTCGCCGCGTTGATCGGGCGCGAGACCGGCAAGCCGCTGTGGGAAGCGGTCACTGAAGTTGCCACCATGATTGCCAAGGTAGAAATCTCTATCAAGGCCTATCTTGAGCGCACCGGCGAGAAGGCGACACCAATGGCCGATGCCACCGCCGTGTTGCGGCACCGCCCGCACGGGGTGGTGGCGGTGTTTGGTCCGTACAATTTTCCCGGTCATCTGCCCAATGGCCACATCGTCCCGGCATTGATCGCCGGCAATTGCGTGGTGTTTAAACCTTCTGAACTCTCACCGGGCGTCGCGGACGCGACCGTCCGGCTTTGGCAATCAGCGGGCCTCCCGGGTGGAGCACTGAACCTGGTACAAGGCGCGCGCGAAACCGGTGTCGCGCTGGCAAGCCATCGCGGCATCGACGGCCTGTTCTTCACCGGCAGTTCGACTACCGGTCACGCGATCCACCAGTCCTTTGCCGGGCGGCCCGGAAAAATTCTTGCGCTCGAGATGGGTGGTATGAATCCGCTGATTGTTGGCGACGTCGGCACGCAGTCGGCGGAAATTGACGCGGCGATTCACCACATTGTGCAGTCAGCTTACATCTCGGCGGGGCAGCGTTGCACGTGTGCGCGCCGGCTCTACGTGCAAGCGGGGGCACAGGGCGATGTCATCGTCAAGCGCCTTGTGGATGTGGCGTCGCACCTTACGGTCGGTGCGTTTGACGCCGAGCCTCCACCGTTCATGGGTGCCATCATTTCGGTGCGTGCCGCCGCGCAACTGCTGGCGGCGCAAGACGCGTTGATTGCGCAAGGCGCGAAATCGCTGTTGGAAATGCGAACACTCGCGGAAGGCACCGCGCTGTTGTCGCCGGGATTGATTGACGTGTCCGCCGTCAAAGACTTGCCCGATGAGGAGAACTTTGGTCCGCTGCTGCAAGTGATGCGATACGCCAGCTTCGACGACGCGATCAGTCACGCGAACAACACGCGCTTTGGTCTCGCCGCTGGATTGCTATCCAAGCAACGCGCGGAATACACACTCTTTGAGCGTCGCGTACGAGCCGGCATTGTCAACTGGAATCGTCCGCTGACAGGCGCTTCCAGTGGGTCGCCGTTTGGCGGTATCGGCGCATCGGGCAATCATCGCGCCAGTGCTTTCTACGCGGCCGACTACTGCGCCTATCCGCAGTCCGGACTCGAATCCGAAACGATTTCGCTGCCCGCCAAACTTTCACCGGGGTTGACGCTATGACGGGGGCCAACCCGGCCATCACGGCCGCGCACGAGTGGAACTTCGACGGACTGGTCGGGCCGACGCATAACTACAGCGGCTTGTCATTCGGCAATATCGCATCGGCAAAAAATCAGGGCGTGGTCGCCAACCCGAAACTGGCGGCGTTGCAGGGGCTCGCCAAGATGAAGGCGCTGGCAGATCGCGGCTGGCAGCAGGGCGTGTTGGCCCCGCAAGAACGGCCTAATCTGGCGGTATTGCGCTCGATTGGCTTCAGTGGCGATGACGCAACCGTGCTCAAGGCCGCCGCCCGCGATGCGCGTCTTGTGTTCAACAGCGTGATGTCGGCCTCGTCGATGTGGTCAGCCAACGCGGCGACGGTGAGTCCCAGTGCAAATACCGCCGACGCGCGTGTGCATTTCACGGCGGCCAATTTGAATAACAAATTCCATCGCTCGATGGAGCACCCGACGACATCAAGAATTCTGCGTGCGATGTTCGCTGATGAAAAGTGCTTTGCGCATCACGAGGCGTTGCCGCCGTGCCCGCAGTTCGGTGACGAAGGTGCGGCCAATCACACACGTTTTGCGCCGGCCATCGGCGCACGTGGCGTGGAGTTTTTTGTGTATGGCGCGAAGGGGTTTGATCCATCCGCGCCGGCACCAAAGCGTTTCCCCGCGCGCCAGACGCGGGAAGCCTCCGAAGCGGTTGCACGTCTGCACGGCCTCGATGCGAAACACACCGTATTCGCACAACAGCATCCTGATGTGATCGACGCCGGGGTGTTTCATAACGACGTGATTGCAGTCGGGCACCGCGAATTATTGTTCTGTCATGAGCGCGCCTTTGCCGACCAGGCAGCTGTGATCGATGAACTGGCGCAGAAGTTTGGTGCCGGCTTCAATGTTATTACCGCGGGCGAGGCGGACGTCCCGGTTGACGATGCGGTCTCGAGCTATCTATTCAACAGTCAGTTACTCTCAAAGCCAGACGGCAAGATGGCCATCGTCGTGCCGGACGAATGTCGCAGCAATGTTCGCGTTTGGAAGTATCTGAGCGCGTTAGTGGCGAGCCACCCGATACTCGATGAGGTGTTGGTGTTCGATCTGCGCGAGAGCATGATGAATGGTGGCGGCCCTGCGTGTTTGCGCTTACGCGTGGAACTGAATGCGTCCGAGGCGAGTGCCGTCAATCCAAATGTTGTGCTGAACGACGCACTCTATGCGGCGCTGACCGCGTGGGTGGCGAAGCACTATCGTGATCGCATGGGAGACGCCGACTTGGCAGATCCGGCGTTGATCACTGAAGTGCGGGTGGCGCTGGACGAACTGACGTCGATTCTTAAGCTGGGATCGGTGTATCCGTTCCAACGATAAAGTCGAGGTTGGACGGGCGTTTTCAGGCAAAAATGGCTGAAACGGCCCGTCAATAGGCGAGTTTGGCGATTGCCTAGAGAAGGCCGTTGCCACCTACCCGCAGCTAGTTGCTCATCAAATTCGGAAAGATGAATCCGAACGACACCACGCGAACCGCGAGCTGGAGGACGAAGCGAAGCCTTCGTCCCAGATCCATTTGCTTGAAGGGGGTTCCGAGGATGCGGCTGGGAGGTTACTCCTCGTGCTTGCGTTTTTCGGCCATTGCCATTCTCCTGATGGAGCGAGCAAGAAAATTCCCGCAGGCAGAACTACTGTACGCACCATACAAGACTATTCTCGGATTCCGCGCAGGACCCGTCTCCACACAGATCGAGTGACTCGCAAGGATGCCCGTCAAATCGCCAGACGGCCCTGCCAGACGCCACGTATGGAAGACGTCGGTGCGTGCTAGTCGGCCGCAGCCCGATTGTCCGACGTCACGCCACAGTTCCAGCACGATTCGAATTCGCCGGGATTAGATTCGTTGCAAGCAGCACAGGTCCAAGTTTCAGCGGTAGGTCGTCGCGTTTGATAGTCGGCGATCACCACTTTGGCGTGCGGCTCCTGATGAACCTGTGAGATCCACACCTGCGGCTGCCCCGCCGATACGGGCACCAGCCCCAATAGCGAGTTTGCATTCTCGTTGAACACATGCGCGGCGATGCCGGCGTGTTGCAGCAAATCGCGCAGCAGGTGCGCATCCGGCAGATTCAAGGCATTGTAGACGCGCTTCATGCATGGATGATGCATGAAGGGCGGCCGAGTGCGCAAGCGAAAACTCGGTCGCCTTTTAGGCCACAGCAAGCGAAAAAAAACCGCCGACGTTTCCGTCGGCGGTTGATTCGAGGATGCTGTCGTGACGCTGTCTAGAACGCGAAGCTGATATTCGCCGTCACGCCGTCCTGCTTAACGCCGTCCTTGCTCGACACCGCCGTGTATGCAAGACCAAGTCCGATCTGCGGGGTGATGTTGCCACGCACACCGATCACACCGGTCACCCAGCTGTTGTCGGCACGATATGCTGGAATATCGTACTTGATATTCTGCGCAACGGTGACGGGTGAAGCGGTGACAAAGCGCTCGTTGTTGCCGTCTTCACGATCAATCGAAACGCGGGCGTAGGGAGTAAAGCTACCGACCTTCATACTGCCGCGCACACCGGCGCTCGACACGCGTGAGTTGCGCGATTGCCCGTCAAGCTTGAGGTCCGTTGAGAGGGCGGTTGTGGCATTGGCATTTTCCTGAAACCCACCAACCGTGACTTGTTGACTGGTCCATGCGAGGAACGGGCCAACCTGTGCGCCGCCCATGCTGAAGTCGTAGCCGACCATGATGTTGCCGGAGGCGTTGGTACCCTTTGTCGATGCGTTGTTGGTACGCATCACGTTGCCGAGTTTGACGTAGCGCTGGACGTTGTTGAACTTAAGGTCCGCGACCGAGAAGCTGGCGTTGGCGTACACGCGGCCAAACTTGGCGCTGGCGAACGCCGACAGCGTGTCCTCGTCAACGTCAAACCGGCCCACCGCACCCATGCGCGCGTCGTTGTTGTTCTTGCCCGCTGCGACGCCGACCGTGATAGCTTCAGACACGCGTATCGTCACACCGACCGTCGCCGCGCGATTCTTGGTGTTGGTCTGCGGATTGAGGTTCGAGGTTGAAAGATCGAACTTGCCACCGTCGTATGCAGCGAACGCGGTGACCTTGCCCAATTCAGCGGATGCGCCTTGCATGAGGCCGGAGTCGAGCGTACGCACGTGTGCTGCGCGTGACGAAAGCGGCACTTCAGCCATGACGGAATAGGCGTTTGGGCCGTCGATCAGCGACTTAAACAGGTCGGCGACGATGACATGCGCGCCGCTGGTCGGGTGGATGCCGTCGGCGAACAGGTAGTTGGACGGCGTCGCCCCCGGCACCAAGGTTGCGCCGGTACAGAATTGTGAATTGCCGCCCGCGGAGAATGGCGGGAACGGGCCGCAGGCGGTTCCGCTGATGTTTGAAAAACCAAACGCGGAAGCATTGGCCGCGACTTCGTTGAGCATCGAGAACACATCGACCGGAATCACGCGCTGGTTGGTTGCGGCCAGTGCGTTGAACAGTGTGATGTTGAACCCAGCCGAGGCCTGCGTTTGCAGTGCAACACCTGCCGCACCACCGGCTTGCGCGCCTGGCGTCAAACCAAGATTTGGCAAACCGAACACGGCAATGTAGCGAGCGCCCGCGGCGCGCAGACGCCCTGACTGCGCTGCGACGTCGTTGGCCGATGCAACACCGGCGGCACCGGCCTGAAGCAAATCGTTACCGCCGGCCCAGATCACGTACAAACCGTTTCGGTTGGCTGAGCCACCGTTGGCGGTGAGGTGCTCGGTGATTTGTGTGGTCACGGGACGCTGCGCGCCGCCGGGTGGGGTTGATGCCGACGCTGCGGCGACGCGGGCGCCGCCTTGCGCGAAGATGCCGCCGCCAGCGACGTTCGATGGGTTCGGATTGCCACCGTAGTACTGGGCAATGATCTCCGACCATACCGGACCCGGGTTGGTGGTGAAGCGGCCGAGCGTCGCGGCGGTAGCAGACGGGACGCCGATGCTCAGCAGAAACGGACGGTAGTAGCCCGCGTCAGACAAGCTGTCGCCGAAAACATAAACGCCCTGAAATTGCACTGCGTTGGCAGTGGATGCGCCGGTAACCATTGCTGCAGCAATGACGGCAGGCAGCACGCGCTTTGCGAATGAACGACGTGACATATACAGCTCCTCGAGAGAAAAGAATCGTTGTTATTAGAAAAACATGATGGCGGGAATTGCGGCACTCCTACCTTGACCGCAGCGAACGAGAAATTATCCCGCAATCAGCGCGAATTAGCAGCAGTTGTGCCACTTCTACAACAGATTGAACGCGCCGCGCATGGTGCGTCGCAGCAAAAGATGCTCCAAGGCAATCGATTGTACGAAACCTGATTTGCTGCGTGGCTACCAGTTTGTTGAAATGCACGATATTCGTTTGACCGAAGATTTTGGTGTTCCGCTTCCCCCTGTTCCAAAGGGGAAAATGGCGCGCGTTGAGCTCACACGGATTTAGCGGTACGAATTTCAACAAACTGCTAATAAACACGGCGATCCAGCCTGGCCTCGTGCAGGATGGTGGTTGCCAGTTCCTCGATCGATTTGGTCGTCGAGTTCAAATAGGTGACGCCAGCACTTTCCATTAGTCGCTCGGCGGTTGAGACTTCCCACTTGCAGTTATCGAGATTGGCATACTTGCTATCGGGCTTTCGTTCCTGCCGGATTTGCGAAAGCCGTTCGGGCATGATCGACAGGCCCCACACCTTGCCTTTGAGTGGCATGAGCGCGGGCGGCAGCTTTAGTTTCTCCAGATCTTCCGGGATCAGTGGATAGTTGGCTGCTTTGATACCGAACTGCAGCGCCATGTACAAGCAGGTCGGCGTCTTGCCGGAGCGTGACACCCCGATCAAGATAATGTCGGCGTGCTCAAGATTTCGATTGGTAATGCCGTCGTCGTGCGCCAAAGTGTAATTGACCGCCTCGATGCGCTGGTTGTAATCCTTGAAGTTGCCCGCCGAGTGGCTGCGGCCGATCGCGTGCGAGGACTGCACGCCGAGTTCCTCTTCGAGCGGGACAATGAAGCGGTCGAAGACATCGAGTACGAGAGCGTTGGCACGGCTAAGTGCCTCGCGCAGCACGTCTTCGGTGAGAGAAGTGAATACCAGCGGGCGTTTGCCTGACTCGCGATGCATCAACTCGATCTGGTTGATCACTTCATGCACCTTCTCGATGTTGTCGATGAAGGGAAGGGTGACGCGCTTGAACTCAACCTCTTCAAACTGGGTTAGCAGGGAGTTGCCCAGCATTTCGACGGTAATGCCGGTCCGGTCGGAGACAAAAAATACGCTGCGTTTATGTGGCAAAGCGTGACCTCTATCGTGTTTTGCGGGGTTTTCAGGATTCTGCAGGTGCGCAGCCCCGTCCGCTATAATTTTACGTCTTTTGCAGCGCAACATTTTCCCAGAAAGCGCCCATCGCCATGTCGCCCGCCCCGCTGGTCCTTCCGCTCGCCCAATGCCGTATGCACGACGTTGCCATTGTCGGCGGCAAGAATTCCTCGCTCGGGGAGTTGATCAGCCAGCTGTCTGCGGCCGGTGTTCGGGTTCCGGGTGGGTTTGCGACCACTGCCGAGGCGTTCCGTCAGTTTCTGAACCACAACCATTTGACGGAAAAGATCAATGCGGCGCTGGTGAACCTGGATACCGATGACATTCCGGCGCTCAACAAGACCGGTGCCATGGTGCGAGCTTGGTTGGTGGAAGCGCCCTTGCACCCCGAACTGGAAGCGCAGATTCGCGCCGCCTACGCTGAGTTGACCGCAAACGACGCCGATGCGTCCTTCGCAGTGCGCTCTTCGGCGACGGCGGAAGACCTGCCGGATGCGTCGTTCGCCGGGCAGCAGGAAACCTATCTGAATATCAAGGGCATCGACAACGTCCTCTATGCGATCAAGCACGTGTTTGCCTCGCTGTACAACGATCGGGCGATTTCCTATCGCGTTCACCAAGGCTTTGACCACGCCGAGGTCGCACTCAGCGCCGGTGTTCAACGCATGGTGCGCTCGGATACCGGTGCCGCCGGCGTGATGTTTACGCTCGACACTGAATCGGGCTTCCGTGAAGTGGTGTTCATCACATCGAGCTATGGCCTTGGCGAGATGGTCGTGCAAGGTGCTGTGAATCCCGACGAGTTCTACGCGAGTAAATACTGTCTCGGCAAAGGTGTACCGTCGGTGTTGCGTCGCACTCTCGGGAGTAAAGCGCAGAAGATGGTGTTTGCCGACACGCAAAGCGCGGGCCGCTCGGTCGAAACCAAGCCGGTTGACGCGGCCGCGCGCAATCAGTTTTCACTCAACGACGCCGAGGTTGAAGAACTCGCGCGGTATGCGATGGCCATTGAGGCGCATTACGGGCGGCCGATGGATATTGAGTGGGCAAAAGAGAAGAATGCGGACGGCGGTGATGGACGAATCTATATCCTGCAGGCGCGGCCGGAGACGGTAAAGGCGCAACAACACAAGTCTGGCGTGCTGACGCGCTACAAACTGCAGGGCAAAGGCAAGAAACTCGCCGAGGGTCGCGCCATCGGCGGCAAAGTTGGCAGTGGCCCGGCGCGGATCATTTCCAATGTCAATGAAATCGGGCTATTCCAGCCGGGCGACGTGATCGTCACCGACATGACCGACCCAAATTGGGAGCCGGTGATGAAGAAAGCGGCTGCCATCATTACCAACCGTGGCGGGCGCACCTGTCACGCCGCCATCATCGCACGCGAACTGGGTGTGCCGGCCATTGTTGGCTGCGAGGATGCGACCGAAACCATCAGGGACGGCGCACCGGTAACCGCGAGTTGCTGCGAGGGCGATACTGGTTTTGTGTATGACGGATTGGTGCCATTCGAGGCGCAGACCATCGCGCTCGACAACATGCCGAGTATCCCGGTGAAGATTTCCATGAACGTCGGCAATCCGCAGCTCGCGTTTGATTTTGCGCAGCTCCCCAACGACGGTGTGGGTCTGGCGCGGCTGGAATTCATCATCTCCAACACCATTGGCATTCATCCCAAGGCGTGTCTCGATTACGCCAAGTTGCCGGACGATTTGCGTGCACAAGTTGCGCACGCATCGCGCGGCTACGCATCGCCCAAAGAGTTTTATGTCCAGAAGATGACCGAAGGTGTTTCTACTATCGCCGCCGCTTTCTGGCCGAAGAAGGTCATCGTTCGGTTGTCTGACTTCAAATCAAACGAGTACCGCAACCTGATTGGCGGGCCCCGGTACGAGCCGACTGAAGAAAATCCAATGCTCGGGTTTCGCGGCGCGTCGCGCTACATCGCGCAGACGTTTCGCGACTGTTTCAAACTCGAATGCGAAGCCATGAAGTTCGTCCGCGACACCATGGGCCTGACCAACGTCGAGTTGATGGTGCCGTTTGTCCGGACGCTGGGTGAGGCGGATGCCGTGATCGGCATCATGAAAGAGTTCGGATTGGAGCGTGGCGTGAATAACCTGCGCATTGTCATGATGTGCGAATTACCGTCCAATGCCATCCTCGCCGATGAATTTCTCGAGCGGTTTGACGGCTTCTCGATTGGCTCGAACGACATGACCCAGCTCACGCTGGGGCTGGATCGTGATTCAGGTCTGGTGATGGATGCGTTCGATGAGCGCGATCCGGCCGTCAAGCAGATGTTGCATCTGGCGATTGCCGCATGCCGCAAGGCCGGCAAGTATGTCGGCATCTGCGGACAGGGGCCGTCGGATTATCCGGACCTCGCCGAGTGGTTGATGGACGAGGGGATTGAGTCGATGTCACTCAATCCCGACACCGTCGTTGAAACTTGGCTCCATCTGGCGAGTATCAAGTAGTCCATGTTGACGTGGCACTTCGCACGCTTCGATGATCTGCCCTTGCGCGATTGGTATGCCGCATCGGTGACCAGGGTCGACGTGTTTGTGATGGAGCAAAACTGTCCGTTTCAGGACTTTGACGGCGCTGACTTTTCCGCCTGGCATTTGCTTGGCTGGCATGTGGACGATGATGTAGCCGGTGGCAAACGCGAACTCGCCGCCTATTGCCGACTGGTAGACGCAGGGGTCAAGTTTCCGCAGCCATCCATTGGACGGGTGATCACGCCGTTGAAATATCGGTTGTGCGGGTTCGGCAAGCAACTCATGCGCGAGGCCTGTGCGCGCCACGATCATCTCTATCCAGACTTGCCGAATCGCATCGGTGCGCAGGCGCGTCTGGAGAAGTTCTACCAGTCGTTTGGCTTTGTAACCGTCTCGGATCCATATATCGAAGACGGCATTCCGCATCTGGAGATGCAACGACCAAGTCAAATGTCACCCAACATTGAGAATTGATGATGCCGCGTCAGCACGCCAACCGTTCAGTCATCGTCACCGGCTCCACATCCGGTATCGGTTTGGGGATTGCACGCGCTTTTGCCCGCGAGGGCGCGAACATCACGCTCAACGGTTTTGGCGATGTCGCCTTCATCGAGACCATGCGCGTGGAGATTGCGACAGAGTTCGGCGTGCAGGTGCGTTATTCGGCGGCCGATATGTCGCGGCCGGAAGAGATAGCCGGAATGCTTGAGTCTGCGGCAGACGCGTTTGGTGGTTGTGAGATTCTTATCAACAACGCGGGCATCCAGCACGTCGCACCGGTTGATGAGTTCCCGCTAGAAAAATGGGACGCCATACTCGCCATCAATCTGTCGTCCGTTTTTCACGCGACCCGCGCGGCGCTGCCGCACATGAAGGCGGCCAAATGGGGCCGCATCATCAATATCGCCTCGGCCCACGGGTTGGTGGCGTCTCCCTACAAGTCCGCTTACGTCGCCGCCAAGCACGGCGTCGTCGGGTTCACAAAGTCCTGCGCCCTTGAGGTAGCCGAACAGGGCATTACCGTGAACGCGATTTGTCCGGGCTATGTGTTCACACCGTTGGTTGAAAAGCAGATTGACGATCAGGCGCGTGTACATGGAATCTCGCGTGAGAACGTCATTCGCGACATCATCTTGGCACCGCAGCCCAACAAGCGTTTCGCCGAAATCGATGAGGTCGCATCCCTCGCGCTTTATCTGGCTTCCGATGCTGCGCAGGGCGTCACCGGCACATCCCTTTCCATCGACGGTGGGTGGACCGCGCGATAGGCGCTTACCGATTTATTCAAGAACGATATTGGAAGACTTATGAGCAAAGTTTATGCAGACGCCGCCACCGCCCTGGCAGGATTGGTGCACGATGACATGACGATCGCCGCCGGTGGTTTCGGTTTGTGCGGCATCCCCGAGAATCTGATCGACGCGCTGGTTGCCTCCGGTGCGAAGGGGCTGACGATCGCAGGTAACAACGCCGGGGTCGATGACTTCGGTATGGGCCTGTTGCTGAAAACGCGGCAGGTCAAGAAAGTGATCGCCTCATACGTGGGAGAGAACAAGGAGTTTGAGCGTCAGGTGTTGGCGGGCGAACTCGAATTACAGCTCACACCGCAGGGCACGCTCGCTGAGAAATTTCGCGCTGGTGGTGCCGGTATTCCCGGTTTCTACACCCGCACCGCATTCGGTACCAAGCTCGCCGACGATAAACACACACACAACTTTGCCGGCAAAGAATACGTACTCGAAGAAGCCATCCACGCCGACCTGTCCATCGTGAAGGCGTGGAAGGGTGACAAGGCGGGCAACCTTGTCTACCGGATGACGGGTCGGAATTTCAATCCGATGATCGCCACCTGCGGGAAGGTAACGGTCGCCGAAGTCGAAGAGCTGGTTGAAATTGGTGAGCTCGATCCTGATCACATCCATACGCCGGGCATTTTTGTCGACCGTATCATCCAAGGCGCGAACTACGAAAAGCGTATCGAGTTCCGCACCGTGCAGGGCGTGGCGTCGTCGAAGAAGGATTCGCCGATTCGCGACCTGATGGCCAAGCGTGCCGCCAAGGAACTGCAGGACGGCTATTACGTCAATCTCGGCATCGGCATTCCGACGCTGGTGGCCAACCATATCCCGCCGGGCATCAACGTTACGCTGCAAAGCGAGAACGGCCTGCTCGGTATCGGGCCCTTTCCCACTGAAGAGACGGTGGACCCGGATCTAATCAACGCGGGCAAGCAAACCATCACCACGTTGCCCGGGTCGAGCTTCTTTTCGAGCGCCGATTCGTTCGGCATGATCCGCGGTGGTCACATCGACTTGTCGATTCTGGGCGGACTGGAAGTGGACGAAAGCGGCGACCTCGCCAACTGGATGGTGCCCGGCAAAATGGTCAAGGGACCGGGTGGCGCGATGGATCTAGTGTCGGGCGTCAAGCGCGTGGTGGTGCTGATGGAGCACACGTCAAAAGACGGCGCGTCGAAAGTACTGAAACAGTGCAGCCTGCCGTTGACCGGCAAGGGTGTCGTCAATCTCATCATCACCGATTTGTGCGTATTCGAGGTTAAGCCTTTGATCGGCCTGACGCTCATTGAATTGCACCCCGGGGTGACGCTCGAGGAAGTCACCGCGAAGACGGCGGCGTCGTTCCGGGTGGGGCTCTAGCCTCAGCCTGCTCAGGTCGCTCAGCCCATTTAGCCGATGGCGAGTCCAGCGACGCCGAGCACCATTCCCACCGCCGCGATGGTGCGCCTTGCGGCGTCGCCTTCCTTGAGAACGTGGGCACCGAGCAGGGCAGCGAACAGGATGGATAGCTCCCGTGCGGGTGCGACATAGCTCACCGGTGTGGTGACCATTGCCGTCAGCACCAAGATGTACGATAGCGGGCTAAGCACGCCGATGGCGATCACCGCCTTGCGGTGGTCGCGCCACGCCAACGAAATCGCGCCGGGCTCGCGCGCCTTTGTATAAGGCACCAGTAAGACAATTCGCGTGACGTTTGCGGCCCAATCGAAGATGATCGGCGGAATCAGAAATAGTGCGACCGCCTGTTTGTCCCACAACGTATAAACCGCAATCACGCAACCACATAACAACGCGAACCCGACACCCGCCTTGGTGTCGCGCAAGAATAGTTTGCGCGGGTCGCCCGTCAGCACCAACGCGGAGACACCGATCAGCAGCGCGCCGGCAATGGCAATCGGCGTCATACGTTCGCCAAAGAACGCGGTAGCCGCAACAATGGTCAACAGCGGCCCGGTGGCCCGCGCCAGAGGGTATACGACCGACAGATCGCCGCCCGAGCGATAGGCGCGGTCCAGCAGCAGAAAATACACCATGTGTATGACGCCCGAGCCGATCACCATGCCGACTGCGGCGGGCGTAAATGAGAACCCCTGCCACATCAGGAAAATTGATATCGGTGTGAGAACAACGCCTGCAGTGACTGCTGACAGCGTCAACACGCCGAGACCACCGCCACTTTTCTTCAGCAGATAGTTCCACGACGCATGCAGCAGTGCGGCGATGACGACCAGAATGAGTGCGCTATTGCTCAGAAGATGAGCCTAGGGAAGCTCTGATTAAGTCCATTTCGTCGTCATACGTTGTTGCTCAACCAAAAATATTTCCTTACATATCAGACATATGCGGCGTCAATATTTTTGCTTACGCGCCTAGTCTGGCTTAGAACTGAACTTAATCAGAGCTTCCCTAGTACTTTTCCTTGCGAATCACGCCCACCTCCGAAACGTACAGGGAGAGGGAAAAGTTCTTCGCATAATTAGCGATCACGTGTTCGACGATTTTCTCGGCCACCGCATCTTCACAGACCACCTCCATGCGGATTGAGCGGCTGCCCTCCCACTCAGCATCGCGCGTGCCATGCTCGCCTCCTCCCCGCACGTCAGCGATCGTATAGCCGTGTGCGCCAAAGCCCTTGATGTCGCGCACCAGAAATTTCTCCAGCGCAGATTCACCAATGATGACTAACAGTGTCTTCGGATGTGTATTCATTTATGGAGCATCTTGGCGAATTCGAAATAAAGGGGAATGCCCAGCGTGAGGTTGAACGGAAACGTGATGCCAAGCGCGGCACCGATCGACAGGCTCGGGTTGGCCTCCGGGATCGCAATACGGATCGCCGCCGGCGCGGCGATATATGAGGCGCTTGCGGCCAGTACCGCGAGTAGCGTTGTTCCACCGATTGATAGACCGATGGCCCTCCCCACGCCAGCGCCAATCATCGCGAAAACGACCGGAACGATGATGCCAAAGGCGATCAGGAATGGGCCGGCACGTTTGAGGTCAGTCAGCCGGCTGGCCGCGACCAGCCCCATTTCAAGGAGGAAAAGTGCCAACACCCCCTTGAAGAGATCAAAGAACAATCCGCGCATGGGATCAATGCCCTGCGGCCCAGCCAGCCAGCCGATGCAAAGTCCACCGACCAGCAGCACGACAGATTTGCCGAACATGATTTCGCGGGCGAGTTCGCCCCAACGTACCGTTTTCAGCGTGTGCAGGCGCGCGAGCAAGATGCCGACGACGATGCCCGGCACTTCTAGTAGCGCGACAAACAATGGCATGTACTCTTCGAAGGGAACGCCGCGCTTGGTGACAAAGGCAAGGCCAACCGCAAAGGTCACGACCGATACCGAGCCGTAGTGCGCGGCAATGGCTGCCGCATCGAAGTTGCTCATGCGGCCGATATATCGCAGCACGGGGTAGGCCAACAGCGGCAACAACAGGCCCATTGCGACAATTGCGACAGCCTGTGGTGCGACGGTACTGATCGGGTGCTTAGCGAGTTCAACACCGCCCTTCAATCCGATCGCCAGCAGCAGATAGATAGAGAGCGTTTCGTAGAGTGCTTCCGGCAATCGAAGATCACTCTTGGCCAGACGCGCAACGACACCCAGTACGAAAAAAAGAACGACCGGATCCATCGGCTGTTGCTAAGGACGCATGGCGTGAATCAGATCGAGGTAGTCGTCCCGGTCTGAGGTGATATAGCCGCGACGCAGCAAGCAGTCAACAATCACAATCGCCGAGTCGATCGTAAACTGCGATGGGTTTTCGAGGCGCTGCAAGAGATCCACAATCGGCACGCACTCAAAGCTCTCGACTTCGCCGTCATTGGCGACCGGTACGAACGACTCGGGAAGGATGAGGTCGTGCACGAATACGATTTCGTTATGCAGGCCCTCTTCAACTTCGCGCTTGCAGCGCACCGCACCCGCGGCCCGCGCCTGGCCCGCGAGATCCTCGGAAATACCGGCTTCTTCAAAACTCTCTTTAATCAAGGTGGTCATCGGCGTGTGGCCACGTGCGATGCGGCCGGCAGCAATGTTGTCAATCTTGCCCGGATCCATGTATTTGGACGCAGAGCGTTTGGCCAACCACATATACGGCTGTCCGTTTTTTGCCGTGAGGCCGTTAAGGTGGGAGGCGTACATCGTCAGCCCAAAGTAGCGAGAGGCGGCGCGCTCAATGTAGAACAGTGGTGGAGAGTGGAAGGTCTCACAGACGTTGACCAATTCGCCACGCCAACCACGGATCACTTCCTGGGTCGCCAACGATTCGACCACCTCGGCCATCGCCGCGCTGCGGTGCTCGTGTGTCGCGAATTCGCCGATCATTCCCACACCGCGGGGGCGCAGTACAAACCACTCCGGCCACTCCTCGAGGTGTTCAGCGAATGACTTCTTCATCCAGCCCGCCAAGACGCCGTCGACATTGAATGGCAGCAGGCTGTCGGATGGATCGAAAGTCGACGCGGTTCGGACGAAGCTGTTGAGTGCGCTGGTCATGCCGGGAGCGTCTTCTGTGTGTGCTTTTTGGTCGTGGTGATTTTTGACAATAGTAGCGCATTCTCATAGACTGCGCCGTCACGCATCCACGCTGCGGCGGGCGCATATTCCGCCGGCGCAGCCCGGCATGCTGGAAATTTTGGAGGTTGGTGTGAAAGTCATTGTGTTGGGGGCAGGCGTGATCGGCGTGTCGTCCGCTTGGTATCTGTCGAAGCTTGGGCACGATGTCGTGGTGGTTGATCGACAGCCGGCCGCTGGTCGGGAGACCAGCTTCGCCAACGGGGCGCAGGTTTCAGTGTCGCAATCGGAGCCTTGGGCGGCACCGTCCGCTCCGATGAAGGTCATCAAGTGGCTGTTCAAAGAGGATGCGCCGCTGTTGTTCCGGCCACAGCTGGATTGGCAGCAGCTTTCATGGGGCCTTGAATTTCTGGTCGAGTGTCTGCCTTCCCGTTACCGTTTCAACATTCAGCAAATGGTTAATCTCGGCCTCTACAGCCGGCATTCGTTGCAAGCGCTGCGCGCTGAGACCGGCATCGAGTACGATCATGCGACGCGCGGCATCATGCAGTTCTACACCGAAGAATCGGATTACGCTGGTGCCGCAGAAGCCTGCACGCTGCTGTCTAAGTTCGGCATCGAGCGGCGCGTTGTCAGCCGCGATGAAGCGGTGCGTATCGAGCCTGCTTTGGCCAGTCTGGGCGAGAAGTTGAAAGGGGCGAGTTACGCAGAGTCTGACGAGTCGGGCGACGCATTCAAGTTCACCCAGAATCTGGCGACGCTGGCCGAAGCCAATGGCGTGAAGTTCATGTACGACACCGCCATCGAGGCACTGCGTACCGATCACGACCGTATCTCAAGCGTCGTCGTCAAACGCAAAGACAGCGCCACCTATGACGCCATGTCGGCCGACGTTTATGTGGTGTGTCTGGGCTCGTACAGCACGCCGATGCTCAAGACGATCGGCATTTCGATTCCGGTCTATCCCGCCAAAGGCTACTCGGCGACGCTTGAGACCGAGGGCTTCTCCGGCGCGCCGCATGTGAGTCTGACAGACGAGGCGATGAAGATTGTGTTTACGGCGGTCGGCAAGCGCTTGCGCATCGCCGGTACCGCCGAACTGGCCGGCTACAACACCGACATCAACATGGTGCGATGTGAGGCGCTGATCAAGCGCGCCCGCGAACTGTTCCCCACCGCGGCCGACTACGATCACCCTCAATACTGGACGGGCCTCCGGCCGTCGACGCCGTCTAACCGGCCGTTGATCGGGCGTGCCAATTACACCAACCTGTTTCTCAACACCGGCCACGGCACACTTGGCTGGACCGAAGGGCCGGGCTCGGGACGTGCGCTTGCGGATATCGTGTCGGGGAAAGTCCCTGAAGTTGACTATCGCTTCCTTAACGTCGATGGGCGCAAGCCGGCATGAGTGCGACCGTGACAATCGATGCTGTGCGTGACGCGGCTGGCGTCCTGCAAGGGCATGTGGTCAACACACCGTGCCTGCATTCGCGCACGTTGTCGGAAATCACCGGTGCCGAGGTGTATCTCAAGTTCGAAAACCACCAATTCACCGCAAGCTTCAAGGAACGCGGTGCGCTCAACAAACTGGCGTCATTGACCATGGCGCAGCGGCAGCGCGGCGTGATTGCGGCGAGTGCGGGCAATCACGCGCAGGGCGTTGCGCACCATGCCGCCAGGCTAGGCATACCAAGTGTCATCGTCATGCCGCGCTACACGCCTCATGTGAAAATTGAGATGACGCGGCGTCATGGCGCGGAAGTGGTCTTGTTGGGTGACGACTTTGATGAAGCCAAGGCGCAGGCGTTCAAACTCGCCGAGCAACGCAGCCTCGTGTTTGTGCATCCCTACGACGACGAGAAGGTGATCGCCGGCCAGGGCACCATTGCCCTGGAGATGCTCACGCAACAACCGCAACTCGATACGCTCGCCATTGCCATCGGCGGTGGCGGCCTGATTTCCGGCATTGCGACGGCCGCTAAAGCCCTCAAGCCTGATATCGATGTGGTTGGTGTACAGACGGCGCGCTTCCCATCGATGTACGCCGCAATTCACCGTGCTGCCGCAAACTTCGGGCCGTCAACCATCGCCGAAGGTATCGCCGTCAAGGAGCCCGGCGTGCTGACACGCGCGATCGTTGAAAGGTTGGTTAGCGATATCGTGTTGGTCGACGAAGGCGACATCGAGGAGGCGATTGTGATGCTGCTCGAGATCGAAAAGACCGTCGTCGAGGGCGCGGGTGCGGTGTCGCTTGCCGCGCTGATGCGTCACCGCGACCGCTTTGCCGGACGCAAGGTGGGGCTGGTGCTGTGTGGCGGCAATATCGATCCGTTGATGCTCGCCGAAATCATCCAGCGCGGCATGGTGCGTTCCGGTCGGCTGGCGCGCATCAAGGTCGAACTTCGCGATCTGCCCGGTGCGCTGGCCAAAATCACCAGCGTGATCGCCGAGTCAAACGCGAATATCGAAGAGGTGCACCATCAGCGCGCCTTCACCAATCTGCCGGTGCAAAGCGCAGAGGTCGAGTTTGTGCTGAAAACCCGCAACGCCGCGCATATTGACGAGATTGTCGGCAAGCTCGCCGCGATTGGTTTTCGCGCGCGAGCCGTGCATCACGACGCCTGATCGGCGGGTTTTGGCGCCGGCACCCGCACCGGCACCGGCGCTGGTGCCCCCGTTGGCGGGGTGAGTGCCTTGGTGAGCATGATGACGAATGGGATCCAACCGATCCACATAACCAGATCGAGCAACTCCATGCTGATCGGCACGTCCGCGGCCGGGAAATATTTCTTTGCCGTGTATTCCTCAAGGTAGTCAAACACGGTCAGCCACACGATGGTGAAGCCAAAGCACAAAGGCGTCGCCGAAATCTTCCCCTGCAACCGTTTCAAGAGCGGAATGCAGATGACGATGCCGATGCAGAACACGTAGAGGACGATCCGCCACTCGTGGTGCTCGACGAAGAACTGCTTGACGAGGGGCTCCGATATGATCATCTTCGCAGCCGTCCAGCCGAGGATGCCGGCACCGAAAACAATGATCTGCGGAAAACGCTCAACCCATTTCAGAATTAACGTCGAGCCCCACATGACAATCGGGATACTTACCAACAGGCCGATGATGACAAGCAGAAAGCTACCGTGCGCGGCACCGGCAACCGCGAGAACGTTATCGACGCCCATGAT
>Ga0209181_10002681_pt1 | contig 28729 bp, 21 predicted proteins | sample MAT05_FD_187208 | JGI IMG/M metagenome (GOLD analysis project Ga0209181, IMG submission 187208) | Freshwater microbial communities from Lake Fryxell liftoff mats and glacier meltwater in Antarctica - MAT-05 (SPAdes) (version 2) | ecosystem: Environmental > Aquatic > Freshwater > Ice > Liftoff...
GTGCGCCCGACCACCCCGAGCCCGGCGACACCGCCGCCGCCGGTGCTGAAGACGTGGCCGATGTCGTAGTTCGCGTTGCCGATGATCGAGTCGATCTTGGCTTGGTTTTGCGTCAGCAGCGCGTCGGGATCGTTGTCGGTGAAGCCGTCGGTGGCCGTGTTGAGGAAGATCAGTTTGTCTTGGTTCGCGACGAGTCTCAGCCGGATGGAGAGGTCGCGTTCGTAGATGGCGCTCACGCGATTCACGGTGGTGACGATAGCCGCGAGTGAGCCGAGCAGCGTGCCGCCGCCGGCTGCCGCGGCGTATTCCGCGGTACAAGAAACGGCCAGTCGGTAAGTGCGCAGCGTCGCGCCGGTGGGCCGCGCCGCCGAGGCCGCGCGAGCCGCTGGATTCCCGACGGCCTCGGGCTGGCCGACGACGCCGCATTGAAGGCTTTTCGGCGAAGCAAAATCCCGGCGGCGATAGGCGATGTAATAGGTGGCGTCGTCCTTCCAATACGGATCGACATAAAAGCTCACGCCATCCGCGCCGAGGACCACGGCGTGAAAACCCTGCGGCGTGACATCGAGCCGCGCGGTGAGGCCGGGATCGTCGATGCCGCGGGCGAGGTAGGTCTTGAGCTGCGGATAACGAGCGGCCAGCGCGGGTTCCAGGAGCGGTGATTCCTCGACGGTGAAACGGGCGAAGGTGCCATCCGGCATCGGCAGCGGAAACTCAGCCCCCGGCGCCCCGCTGAACTCCAGCGGTGCCTTGCCGAGCGCGGTATCCAGCGCCGCGCGCGTGACCCGCAGGCTGCGGCTGATCCGCGGGACCACGGTGCGTTGCGAAGTAACCGCGGAACGCGCCGCCAGCGCGCGGGCGGCGGGCACATCCTCCCAGATTTCGGCCGCCGTTTGGGCCAACGCGTCTCCAAGCCCTCCGAACAAAAACAATCCGAGAAAGGCGAAAAGAATCCGTCGATCCAAACGCATGGGCGGTATCTGCCGCCCATCGTTGCGACGCACAAGGAATAACGCGGAAATTCTCCACGCACACCCGCTCGACAGTCCCCGCGCGGCCAACCTATTTTGCCGCCCCTTGGAAGCTCCCGAAACACTCGCGATCATCGCCGGCAGCGGCGCCTACCCGCTCGCCATGGCCCGCGCCGCGCGGGCTCGCGGCGTGCGGCGGATCGTGGTGGCGGCGTTTCAAAACGAAACCGACCCCGCGCTCGCTGCGCTGGTCGACACGATCGAATGGATGCGCGTGGGCCAGCTCGGGAAGATGATCGGTTTCCTGAAAAACTCCGGCACCCGGCACGCCGTGATGTCGGGGCAGATTCACCCGAAAAATCTCTTCGATCTGCGCCCCGATCTCAAAGCGCTCGTGCTGCTCGGCAAGCTGCGCCAGCGCAACGCGGAATCGATCTTCGGCGCCATCGCCGACGAGATGGCGAAGGCCGGCGTGGAACTGCTCCCGGCTACTTCCTATATGGAAGAACACCTCGCCGCCGCGGGGCTCATCGCCGGTCCGCGGCTCGGGCGGCGCGAGGCGGAGGACGTGCGCTTTGGCTTCCGCATCGCCAAGGAAATCAGCCGGCTCGACATCGGGCAGACCGTGGTGGTGAAAGGCGGGACGGTGCTCGCGGTGGAAGCCTTCGAGGGCACGAATGCGGCGCTGAAACGCGGCGGTGAACTCGGCCGCAAAGACGCGGTGATGGTGAAGGTTTCCAAGCCGAACCAGGACTTCCGCTTCGACGTGCCGGTGGTCGGCCCGCTCACGCTGGAAGCGGCCCGCGACGCGCGCATCCGCGTGATCGGCGTGGAAGCCGGCCACACCCTGCTGCTCGAACGCGAGCGACTGACGGCCCTCGCGGCGGAGCATCGCATTTCCATCTTCGGGCACGAGGATCGCACAGAAGATTTTCAACCACAGATGACACGGATGACACAGATGGGAGGAAGAGATGGCGGATGATTTTCGGCACAAGGAGTTGACCGGTCAGATCATCGGCGCGGCGATGGAGGTTTTGAATGAGCTGCGGCCGGGACAGGACGAACGCATCTACGAACGTGCGCTGGAAGTGGAGTTGGCCTTGCGCGGGATCAGCGTGCAGCGGCAGAGACAGTATCCGGTGAACTACAAAGGGCATCCGGTCGGCACCTTCATCCCCGATCTGATCGCGGACGAAAAGGTGATTGTGGACCCAAAAGTGGTCTCCGAATTCAACGAACATCACATCGCCCAAATGCTCGGCTACCTCGCCATCACCGGATTGGAAGTCGCGCTGCTCCTCAACTTCAAACACGCAAAACTGGAGTGGAAACGGATCAGCGCGCCCCGCCCTTAGTCCATCTCTTCATCCCCTTCGCATCCGTGCAGCGACCCTCGTTCGCAACCCATCTCTTCATCCCTCCCCCTCTCCGTGCCATCTGTGTCATCTGTGGTTAATTCTTCCTCCTCATCCCCGTTTCGTCTCGGAGTCATCGGCACCGGGAGCATGGGAAAAAATCACGCGCGCATCTTCGCAGAGTTGCCGGGCGCGCAGTTCACCGCGGTGCTCGACGAGCGGCCGGAAGTCGCGGCGGAGATCGCGGGCAAGTATGGCGCAAAACCCTTCGCGGACCTCGGCGCGTTTACCGAAGCGATCGACGCGGCGACGATCGCCACGCCAACGGTCACGCACTTCGACATCGCCCGCCGGCTGCTCGAAAGCGGCAAACATGTGCTCGTTGAAAAGCCTTTCACCGAGACGCCCGCGCAGGCGCACGAGCTTTGCGCGCTGGCACAGAGGAATGGCCTCGTGCTGCAGGTCGGGCACATCGAGCGGTTCAATCCCGTGCTCTCCGCGCTGGAGAGCCGCCTCACGGAGCCGCGCTTCATCGAAGCGACGCGGCTCTCACCTTACCCCGGCCGCAGCCTCGACGTGGGCGTGGTGCTCGACGTGATGATCCACGATCTCGAGATCATCCTGCATCTCGTGCGCTCGCCGTGGGTGCAGGTCGATGCCGTCGGCGTCGCCGTGCTCAGCAAACGCGAGGACATCGCGAACGTCCGCCTCCGCTTTGAAAACGGCTGCGTGGCCAACATCACCGCGAGCCGCATCAGCCAGGACAAGCTGCGCAAAATCCGACTCTTTCAAAAGGACGCCTACCTCTCGCTCGACTATCAAAAACAGGAGGGCTACCTGCTCCGTCTCGCCCGCGACGATGAAAAGGAAAGCTCGTTGCTCGGCAAGCTGCTCGGCGTCGCCACGGACTCCAGCATCGTGACCGCGTTCGCCGGGCGGAAGATCGTGCGCGAACCGGTGGACGTGGAGAAAGACGAGCCGCTCAAACGCGAACTCGCGGACTTCGTGGCCTGCGCGCGCGCGGGTTCGCAGCCGAAGGTGGGCGGACGCGAGGCGACGGCGGCGCTGGAACTGGCGCTTGAAATCACGCGGCAGATCGAAGCCGCAGAGGCGGCGCGGAAACCGTGAAAATTTACCTCGTCGCCGGTGAAGAAAGCGGCGATGCGCGCGGCGCGGAGCTGATCCGCGCGCTGCGGCAGTTGCAGCCGGACGTCGAGTTTTGCGGCGCGGGCGGACGTGAGATGCGCGCGCTGGCCGGCGGCGATTTCACCGACTGGGCGGATGAGGCGGTGGTGGGGCTGTGGGACGTGCTGAAGAAATACGGTTACTTCAAAAAGCAATTCGACCGCATGCTCGCGGAGATCGCGCAGCTTCAGCCCGCGGCGGTCATTTACGTCGACTATCCCGGCTTCAACCTCCGCCTCGCGAAAGCCGTGAAAGCCCGGCTCCCTGCGGTGCGGAACATCTTTTACGTGAGCCCGCAGGTCTGGGCCTGGAATCGCGGCCGCATTCCGAAGATGGCGCGGTTTCTCGACCTCATGCTGTGCATCTTCCCGTTTGAAAAACCGCTCTACGAAGCGAGCGGCCTGCCCACCGTTTTCGTCGGCCATCCGATGCTCGATTCGCTCGAAGCCAAACGCACCGACCCGCCGCGCGAGCCCGATCTGGTCGGACTTTTTCCCGGTAGTCGGGTGAAGGAAGTGCGGCGCATCTTTCCGGTGATGCTGGAGGCGGCGGCACGCATCCAGCGCGCGCGGCCCGGCACGCGTTTCGAGGCGGCCGCCGCTTCGCACCGGCTCGCGGAGATGATGCTCGGGATGATGCGGCTCGCGGGGGTCGACGAAACGTTCTGCGCGGTGCGGGTGCGCACTTCGCACGAGCTGATGCAGCGGGCCGCGGTCGGGATGGTCTGCTCCGGCACGGCGACGCTGGAGGCGGCGTTTTTCGGCCTGCCACTCTGCGTGATTTACAAAGTCGCGTGGCTCACTTGGATCGTCGGGCGGCAGCTCATCCGCGTGAAATATCTCGGCATGCCCAACGTGCTCGCCGACCGCGAACTCGCGCGCGAATTTCTCCAATACCAAGCCACGGGGGAAGCGATCGCCGCCGAGATGCTGCGCCTGCTCGGCGATCCCGCGGCGCGCACGGCGATGGAGCGGGAACTCGACGCCGTCATCCGCGGACTCGGCGCCCGCGGAGCCGCGCGCCGCGCCGCGGTCGCCATCGCGGAGACCCTCCACTTTCCCGCCTCATGACCGCCACCGGCCCCGCTGTTTCCCGCCCGATCCTCGCGCTGCTGCTCGCGCTGCTGGTGCTGAATTTTGCCGTGCGCAATCTGCCGTGGCATCTCGATGACTTCGATCAGGCGAAGCAGGCGTTCGTGAGCTTCGAGATGGTGGAGACCGGGCAGTGGTGGTTCCAGCACACGCCCGGCGGGAAGATCGCGACCAAGCCGCCGCTCGCGGGGTGGATTTCCGCGGGGCTGTATTTCGTGTTTGGAAAGGGCGGCTGGGAATTCGCCTGGCGGCTGCCGTCGTTTGCGTCGGCGCTCATTTTGGTGGCGATGCTCTGGCGCACGGGCGGACGAATCGGCGGAACGCTCGGCGCGCTGCTCGCGGTGAGCGCGTTCGGCTTCAACCTGCTCGCCCCGCGGCTCGCGACGCTGGTCCGCACCGACATGCTGCTGACGTTGCTGATCTTTTTCAGCGGCTGGCTCATTCACGAAAAAATCCGCCACGCAACGCCGTGGACCGGGGCGGAACGCTGGGCGTTCGGCCTTGCCGTGCTTGGTGCGATGCTCGTGAAGGGGCCGATTCTTTACGCCTTCGTGCTGCCGGGCGTGGCAGTCTACGCGGTGCTCGCCCGGCGTCGCGGCTGGCCAAATCACGGCTGGCCGGGCTGGCTGCCGTGGACGGTTCCGCTGCTCGCGTTCGGAGCGTGGGTTTTTGTCGGCGTGCAGTTGAGCGAGGATTTTTACCGGCAGGTCGTGCTGCGGGAATTCCTCGGACGCTTCGACATGAGCGACGCGCCGGTTCACAAACATCAGCCGTTCTATTTTTACCTGCCGCATCTTTTGCAAAAATGGGGGCCGTGGGGAGTCGCCCTGATCGCCTTGTTTTCCCAACGCCGTCTCCGCGAACGCCTGCAGCGGGATCCCGCGTGGACTTGGCTCGCCTGTTGGGCGCTCGGCGGGCTGGTGCTCATGTCGCTCGTTCCCTCGAAACGGGTGGATCGCATCTTCCCAGTCATCCCGCCGCTTTGCCTGCTCCTCGCGGCGGCGGCCAGCGAGTGGTTTTCCGTGGCTCGGCCGCGGCAGGGCCGGATCGCCGCGGGCATCGTCGCACTCGGCGTGGCGATCAGCGTCGGCTACACCGCGATCCGGGTGGTGGACGCCTTCCGCACCGATCAGCGGGCGCTGGTGCGTTTCGGCAACGCGGTGGCCGCTGGAGAAGGACGACTCGCCGTGGCTTCCGGCGCTGACGAAGGGATGCTCTTGTATACCAGGCAAACGCGCTTTACCCGCCTGGACGAAGCCGCGGATCGCTGGCAGCGCCGAGAAATCGACCGGCTGGTCCTTCGCGAAAAAGATCTGCTCGGGCGCGGGGCCGAGTTTCAGCCGTATCGGAAAACGCTCGAAGTCGGCCCGATCGAAAACAAACGCGGTCCCTACTTTCTCATCGAACGCGCCGCCGCTTCGCCCGAAGCTGCCCCGCCAAAATGAATCCCGAGGAACTCTCCGCAATCTGGGCGCCGTGGCGAGTCGAGTATTTCAAAAAGGGACCGGCATCGCCCGACTTCCTGCTCGCCGCGGCGCAAACCGATGATGACCCGACCCACCTCGTCGTGGCCCGGCGCGCGCACACGTTTCTGGTGATGAACGCCTTTCCTTATGCCGTCGGCCACCTTATGGCGGTGCCGAAACGCAAAGTCGCCGAACTCGCCGACCTGTCCATGGAGGAGCGGCTTGAGTTGTGGGAATTGGCGGAACTCGGCCAGCGAATCCTGCGCGAGGTCGTGCGGGCGCAGGGCTTCAATGTCGGCCTGAACCTCGGGAAATGCGCAGGCGCGGGAGTCGCCGATCACCTCCACCTCCACATCGTACCGCGCTGGGAAGGCGACCACAATTTTATGCCCGTGCTCGCCGATACGCGCGTCCTCCCCGAGGCGCTGAGCGCGCTTTATCGGCGGTTGGTGGTGGCGATTTAGCCCCACTCGCGGGATGGCCTGAGCGAGTTGCCGAGGCTGGGAAAATTCATATCAAAAATGGCGTAATTATCGCTTGATTTGTATTGCCGCCTTTCCCTCGGTGTGGCATTTAACTTCACCCGCTATGAACAACCACGACATCCCGCATACCGCTACTGAAAAGTATCTCCGCGAACACACGCCGTCTCTCGATGACGTGATTTTTACCCGCCGCCAATTCCTCGCCCGCACCGGCATGGGCTTCGGCGCTTTGAGCCTCGCCTCCATGTTCGGCATCGATCCGCACACAGCGGATGGCGCTCCGCTCCGCGGCCCGCTCGCTCCGAAGCAGCCGCACTTTCCGGCGAAAGCGAAAGCGGTCATTCATATTTTTGCCGACGGCGCTCCGTCGCACGTCGACACTTGGGATCCGAAGCCCGTCCTCACTCAGTACAATGACAAGACCATTCCCGGCCATGAAGGCTTGGCGTATGGATCCCCGTTCAAGTTCAACAAGATGGGCAAGTCTGGCATCGAGGTCAGCGAGGTTTTCCCGAAGCTCGGCGAAATGGTCGACCATATGTCGGTGATCCGCTCGATGTGGACCGACATCCCGGCGCACGACGTCGCGCAGCGCTTCATGGCCACGGGTTCGCTTCAGCTTCCCAAGCCCTCCCTCGGTTCGTGGACCGTCTACGGTCTCGGCACCGAGAACCAGAACATGCCTGGCTTTATCACCATCGGTGGCAAGCCGGAGTGGCGTCAGGCGTCCTTCCTGCCGGGCGTTTATCAGGGCTGCAACGTGAACTTCTCCCGTAACATGAAGCTGGACGAAGTGCTGCTGAACATCAGCAACCAGTTCACCCCGCAGGATCGCCAGCGCCGCCAGCTCGATCTCGTGCACAAGCTGAACAACATGCACGCCGAAGCGCTGCAAAAAGACGCTCAGCTCGAAGCCCGGATCGAGGCTTTCGAGATCGCCTTCAAGATGCAAACGGAAGCGACGGACGCTTTCGACATCTCCAAGGAAAGCCAGGAAGCGAAAGACCTCTATGGCAACACCGAGATGGGAGCCAAGCTCCTCGTCGCCCGCCGTCTCGTCGAGCGGGGCGTTCGGTTCGTCCAGGTCGCCGCCGGCGGCTGGGATCACCATGGAAACCTCCAGCAGGCGCTCGCCGGTAAAGCTGGTGAAATCGACGGCCCTGCCGCCGCGCTCATCAAGGATCTCAAACAGCGCGGAATGCTCGACTCCACTCTCATCATCTGGGGCGGTGAATTCGGTCGCACGGTCACCAAAGATCGCAACGGCAATGCTTCCCCCGGTCGCGATCACAACGGCCGCGGTTTCTGCGCCTGGATGGCCGGCGGCGGCATCAAGGGCGGCACCACCTATGGCGCCACCGACGAGTTCGGCGCGCGCGCGGCGGAAAACAAAGTCCATATCCACGACATGCACGCCACCATTCTGGCGTTGCTCGGCTTCGATCACACGAAGCTCACCTACCGTTACAATGGACGCGACTTCCGGCTCACCGACAATTTCGGCAACGTCGTCAAAGACATCATCGCCTAAACCCAAGGGTAAGTACTCATCGCCATGCGCAAGCGTTTCCTCGTTCTAGCTGGAGCGCTCAATGCAGTTGCAGCCGCCAATTTGGCGGCTGCTCCTGCGGTCGAGCCCACTCCCGAACAATCTGCTTTCTTCGAAAGCAAGGTCCGGCCCATTCTGGTCGAATCCTGTTACAAGTGTCACTCACTGGAGCAGAACAAATCGAAGGGCGGGCTCACGCTCGACACCAAGGAAGGCCTGCTCAAAGGCGGTGATACCGGTGTCATCGTCAAGGCCGGCGACCCGGAAAAGAGCCCGCTCATCACCGCGATCAAGTATCTCGATCCGGACCTCCAGATGCCGCCTAAGGGTGAAAAGTTGAAGGACGACCAGATCGCCACTCTCATCGAGTGGGTCAAGATGGGCGCTCCCGATCCGCGGAAAACGGACCCGAAGCTGATCACCAAGCTGACCGGTTTGACGGATGCCGCCCGTCACCACTGGGCGTACCAGCCGATCAAGAAGCCAGCGGTTCCAACGAGCAAAAATCAGCAATGGTGCCAGACTCCAGTCGATGCCTTTGTCCTCAAGAAATTGGAGGAGAAAAGCATGAACCCAGGTTTCGACGCGGGTTGGAGGAAAGACCCTGCGACGGGCAAGCTGAACAACGACGAACTTTATCGCCGGGGCGTCGTCCTTCGGCGTGCTTCCTACGACTTGACGGGTCTGCCCCCGACCACGGAGGAACTTATCGCGTTTCAAGCGGATAAAAGCACGTTCCCAGCCGCGTTTTCCAAAGTTGTCGAGCGCCTTCTGGCCTCTCCCCATTACGGCGAGCGCTGGGGACGGTTCTGGCTCGACAGCGCTCGTTACGCCGACACGATCGGCGGCGACCGAGACGAGCGGATGACCGATTACCGTTATCCTTACGCGTGGACCTACCGCGACTACGTCATTAAAGCGTTCAACAAGGACAAGCCCTACGATCAGTTCATCATCGAGCAACTCGCGGCGGATAAACTGCCCGACCTCGACCGTGATCGCAGTCGCCTCGCAGCGCTCGGCTTTCTGACCGTCGGTCAGCGTTTCAACAACAACAATGACGTGATCAATGATCGCATTGATGTGGTGACCAAAGGCTTCCTCGCCATGACTGTGTCGTGCGCGCGTTGCCACGATCACAAGTTCGATCCGATTCCCACGAAGGACTATTATGCCCTTCATGGCATTTTCTCGAGCATCGAGGAGCCGAAAGAAGAACCGCTGATCAACAATCCGGATCCCAAACTCCTCAAAGATTTCGAGACCAAGCTCGCGGCGATTGAAAGCGAAACTCGGACACAGTTCTATAAGTTTGCTGACGAGAAAAACAGCATGTTCCGGCAGAACGCGGGGCTGTATTTGATCGCGGCGAAACTCGGCGGACGAGCCGCGGACGCCGAGGCACTTAAGAAGCGCGAAGCTCTGCTGGCCGATAACAAACTCAACGAAGTGCTTGCCAATTACGTCCGGCAGCGCTCCCGAGCCGATGAACCAGTCTTTGGCCCGTGGCGCAAATTCGAGGATCTGGCGGACTCGGACTTCGGTCTGCTCGGTGGCAAGATCGCCCAGGAAATCACGGAGAACCGCGGCGCAAAATACAACCCTTTGGTGGCCGCAGGTTTCAGCAGCCGATCGCCGAAGTCGTTAAAAGAAGTCGCCGATATTTACACGGAGGTGTTCTCCAAGTTGGAGCCGAAGGCCAAGGCAGTCGTCGATTCTTACGCGGCGGCCGTCAGCGAATCCGGATCGGCCAGCCTCGAAAGCGCCAACGAACCGGCAGCACTTTTGATTGGCCAACCTGTTCGTCTGGAGCCCGCGGTGAAGCTGACCATGGATCGGATTCGGGAGATCGATAACTCCCTCCCCAACCAGCTTCGCAACACGCGAAACTACGGCTTCGGCAAGCTGAACAACCTGAAGCTGACCCACGAAGGTGCCCCTGCCCGCGCGATGGTGGTGGTCGATAAGGCAACACCTCAGGATTCCCCGGTATTCATCCGGGGTCAGGCCGAGTCCCGCGGAGAAATCGTTCCGCGCCGCTTCATGGAGATTCTGAGCGGGCCGAAACCGCAGCCTTTCAAACAAGGCAGCGGTCGTTTCGAGCTCGCCAAGGCGATCGCTAGCAAAAGCAATCCTCTGACGCCCCGGGTTGTCGTCAACCGGGTTTGGATGCACCACTTTGGTGAAGGGTTCGTTCGTACTCCCGATGATCTAGGAACGCAGAGCGAGGCGCCTTCGCATCCCGAGCTCTTGGATTACCTCGCGTCCTATCTTCTCCAGCAAAATTGGTCGATCAAGGATCTCCACCGCCTCATCATGAACTCGCGGGTCTATCAAATTTCCAGCGAGGGCAACCTGAAGTTCGAGCAAATCGATCCTGAAAATCGCTATCTCTGGCGCGCAAACATCCGGCGCCTTGATTTCGAGGCGATGCGCGATTCGTTGCTCGTGTTTGCCGGAAAATTGGACAAGACCCTCGGCGGTCAACCCGTCAATCTAACGGATGAGCCGTATTCCAACCGGCGTTCTGTGTATGGCTACATCGACCGCGGCAACCTGCCCGAGTTGATGTCGAACTTCGACTTCAGCATGCCGGACATGACAAACTCCAAGCGCACCACCACCATCGTACCCCAGCAGGCGCTTTATCTGATGAATAGCCCGATGGCGGTCGATGTTGCTCGGCGCATCATCGCCCGGAAAGAAGTCGCGGGCCAGACTGACGCGCTAGCCCGAGTAATCGAGATTTACCGGGTCCTGTTTCAGCGGCAACCGCTGCAAAACGAGATCAAGTTTGCATTCCAGTTCGTTAACACCGAACAGGGCAAACAGATGTCGATGGCGGAGACAGATTCGCAGAAAAAGATCAACGAGACGATGCAGAAGCGGATGGACACTGCGGACAACGACACGACGCCCATGCGCAACGACGGTTACCAGGCGATCCAAAACGAAGGGAACTTCGTGGTGCGCAAACCGCTCAATCCTTGGGAAACCTACACGCATGCTCTCCTCCTCTCCAATGAGGCGGCTTACGTGAACTAAAAGCGGTTCCTCGCTCCGAGAAACTTCCACATCCGGCGCAGTGAGCATCGCTCCTGCGCCGGATTTGTTTTTCGTTGGGCGCTCCGGTGCCTCTATCCCACGAACTCGCTCGCGGAATATCCCTGAAGGTAAAGCAGAGCGGTCAGGTCGCTGTGATTGATCTGGACAGCCGCTTCGGCTGCGACGGCGGGCTTGGCGTGGATCGCTACGCCTAGGCCGGCGGCACGGATCATGGCCAAATCGTTGGCCCCGTCGCCGACCGCCATCGTCTGGACCATGAGAATACCCCGCTCGGCGGCGAGGCCAGTCAGGCGACGGAGTTTAGTGTCTTTGTCCACGATGGGTTTAGTTACCGCGCCGGTAAGCTGATTGCCGGAAAATTCGAGAACATTGGCGACGGCTTCATGGAAGCCAATGAGGTCGGCAAAGTAGTCGGCAAAAAGAGTGAAACCGCCCGATACCAGGGAGGTGTAAGCGCCGTGAGCGCGCATGGTCTGGACCAGCGTCCGGCCGCCGGGAGTGAGCGTGATGTGATTGCGGCGGACCTCTTCGATGAGGCGGCGTTCGAGCCCTTTCAGCAAAGCGACCCGGGTGTCGAGCGCCTGGCCGAAATCGAGTTCGCCCCGCATGGCGCGTTCGGTGATTTCCGACACCTGGTCCTTGAGTCCAAGCACGGCGGCCAATTCGTCGATGCACTCCTGCTCGATCATGGTCGAATCCATGTCGGCTACGAGCAGCGCTTTGCGGCGGTTTTCGCCAGATACCAAACCGGCATCGACGGCGCGAGTGCCGATTAGTTCGCGTGCGATCGCCAGCGCATCGACGGCGGCGGGCGCGGCGAGTTCGCACGCGATCGTAGGATTGAGCCAGCGCAGTTCGCCTTCCACAGCATCGCGGATCGCCTCGGCCAGCGGCTCGTCGAGTTCGGACGCAGCGGGATTAGCGATCAGGCAGAGCACCGGCATGGTGGGAGGTTTCATCGAGGGGCGATAAGGATGCGGTGCATGGAAAGGCGCGGTTCGGATAACGGTTTCGACGGCCTGCCGCAAGCCGTCGATGGCTCCCGCACCCCGAATGGCCCGCCAAGGCATTCTCTCTCCCACGGGTTTCTCACGAGATGGATTGAAACTCGGGAAAGCACCACAGTTCACACAGATGGCATGGATATGCAGAGGCTCAAAATATCTGCGTGATGCGTGTCAACTGCGGTTAAAACCATCCGTGGATTGACATCCAGTCCAACCTCTCGGGAATTCCTATCTCACGAAATCGCAGTGGGAAAGACGCACCGATTCATCCCAGCCGTCGCATGTTCCCCGGAGGTCCAGGGCCGCGCCTTTTTGGATTCGGGCTACGTCCCCGTCTTTTGCGCTGATCACGAGAATCGGCACATTGTACGAACCTTTTTCCTCCCGGAACTTGTGGTCGCTCCCGTGGAACGTGCATTGCAGCCAGCCCCCGGAGGCGCCACCGGTGACGAATATGTGGTAGTTCTTCGGCTCATTGGGATCCGGACGAAATCCGCCGACGACTCCGCGCACTACAATCTTTTGACCCTTGTAAATTTTGTCCGCGCGCGCCCGATCGGCAGTGTAAGCCGCCACCAGTGTATCCGGAGCCACGACGGCTCCATTCTCGATCTTCACCGCGGGCAGGTAGGAATTTTGCAGAGTCTCAATCGCCGTGCGGACGGACACCGCCTCGTCCAGCTTGCCGCTGACCGTGAGTTGGCGCTTTAGCTCGACGAGTTTTGGCACCGTTTCGGAAACCAACTGCGTGAGCAAATCCTGCAACCGAACCGAAGTCTGGGTCTGCAACTGGCGCAGGACTTTGGGTTCCGCCACGTAATCTTTGTCGGCCAGACTTTGTTCCGCGGCGACCCGCGACCGTTCCTTGCGGACGGCCAGCGCACCCTCCAGATCGGCAGCTTTTTGGACCGAAGACTGCAACTCGGCCAGCGCGTCGGCGTATTTTCCCATCGTGTCGCGACGAACTGCGGCAATCCGTTCCGCGCATTTTTGCGCCTCCGCTTCACCCGCCGCTGCGCTCTGGGCCCGCACACCCGGCGCCCAACAGAGGAGGCAGGCAAACAGCACGGGGAGCGACTTTTTCATCGAGCTGGGGAGATCATGAATCATTGCGGCAACGGCGGTTCGGGCAGGAGAATGCCAGATCGCTCCGGCGTGCCCGAGGTCACGGGCAATGTCCCGCTCCACTCCTCTGCCCCGGGATCGAAGACCATCGCGACGCGCCATACGGCCGCAGTCGATTTGCGCGCAGCGTCGGTGGCGGAGCCGTGCAATTTGACCTCCGCGGACTGCGTGCCCATCGTCACCGGACACTCGGCCTCGCCGGCGAATTGCACGAGCAGGCCCTGCGTGTGCAGTTCCGTCCGCACGACATCGCGGGCGCGCCAGTAGGCGGCGGTGGAGGTGAACTCGTGCTGATTCGCCTCCTGCCAGCCGTCGATCAGGATCGGCCCGAAAATCCACAGCGGGACCACGAGCGCGAGCAGCACGCCGGCGATGATCGCGCGTTTCATCCAGTTGGGCCGCACCTTGCGCAGCACCACCAGGGTGGTCACCGGCTGCCATTGATCGAGGCCCTCGCACCAGTAAAGCGTCTCTTCGCCGATCAGCCCGGAGTTCACGAGATGGTCGATTTGCGGAATCGTGTAAGGCCCCTGCTGCGCTCCGGCAAGATGGAGGTAGTATGCTTCCGCTGAGTTGCGGATGGCGGAGCGGACGGTAGCCAGTGGCGAAAATTTCATGAGGGAACCAGCCAACGTAGCATCTGCCCTACCTCACCTCGCGGAGAGTTGAGCATCTATCGGCAGGAGTGAAGTTCGGCGCATGGCACCCCAAGCCTTGCCCGAGACCCGCGGGGTTTGCACTAAAAAGCGCGCAAACGTACCGCCCCGGCCCGACCGCACGCCCAGTGAGTCGCCGCGCAAGATCACGGTCGATCTCGAAAAACCCGGCGTGCCGGTGCGTCCGATCGAGGCCACGTCAGTGCATGAGTTCATGCACCGGTTCGTAGGCGGCGGCTCGAAAGCCGCGAGACGATCGCTCGCAGAGGTCGAGCGTGGATCGGTGCCCGCACCCCCGCATTGCCACGGCGGCGGAAGTGTCTTTAGATCGCCGCCATGCCCGAAGAAAATATCATGGTCGTCCGCCGCGAGTTGTTCGATCAGCTCGGTTCGTTTCAGGGGCTGAGCTTCGAGGTGGAGCGGTATCTGCCGGTGCTGCTCGCGCGGGAGAACAACTTTTTCACCAAGCGCGGTCCCGCGGAGCTGAATCCGGCGCTGAAGCAGATCATTCCCTACGTGCTGCTGGTGCATGGGGAGCGCATTTTTCACTATGTCCGCGGAAAGAAGAGCGGTGAGCAGCGGCTGGTCGCGAAGGCTTCGCTGGGGATCGGCGGGCACATGAACGATGGGGATGAGCATCTCTTTGCGCTCGATCGCGATGCCTACAATGAGGCGGTGCAGCGCGAGGTGGCGGAGGAGGTGGTGCTCGATGCGAAATACGAGAACCGCATCGTGGCGCTGATCAATGACGACGCGACCGAGGTGGGGCGCGTGCATCTCGGGGTGGTCCACGTTTTCCAGCTCGAATCCGCTGCGGCGCGGAAGCGGGAAGCGCAGATCACGGAAGCGGGGTTCCTCAGCATCGAGGAGTTGCGCGAACGGCGCGAAGCACTGGAGACATGGTCGCAGTACTGCCTGGATGGGATCGATCAACTCCTCGCGACAGCGGCGGGGAGATAAGCGACATGCACGTCTTCGAGCAAATTCTCCGGGGCGCGATTGCCGCGGGCGCTTCGGATATTCATATCAAGCCGGATGCGCCGATCGTCTTTCGCATCACGCGCGATCTCGTGCCGGTAGAGGCGGAGGCGCCAACGGCCGAGTCGATCGAGCGCATCCTCAACCAGATCGTGCCCTTTCACCTGCGGGAAAAGCTCGCCGCAGAGCACGAGATCGACTTCGCCTACGCGCCGCCGGAGATCGGGCGCTTCCGGGTGAATGTCTTTCAGCAGCGCGGTGCGTATGTGCTCTCGATGCGAGTGGTGAAGGTGGTGACGCGCGACTTTCGCACGCTGAATCTGCCGGAGGTGACGCGCCGGATCGCGGAGACGCCGCGCGGGATTGTGATCATCGCGGGGGCGACGGGTTCGGGGAAATCGACGACGCTGGCGGCGATGGTGGAGCACATTAATCAGACCGCGCGGCGGCACATCATCACGCTGGAAGATCCGATCGAATACGTCTTCACCGACCGGCTCTCGGTCATCGAACAGCGCGAGGTGGGGCTGGATACGGCGACCTTTGCCAGCGGGCTGAAGAACGTGCTGCGGCAGGATCCGGACGTGCTCGTGATCGGCGAGATGCGCGATTCGGAGAGCATCGCGGCGGCGATCAGCGCGGCGAATATCGGGCATCTGGTGATCTCGACGCTGCACACGGCGGATGCGGGAAAGAGCATCCAGCGCATCCTCGAATTTTTCCCCAGTGAAGACCGCGAATCCGCGCGGCGGCAACTCGCGACTACGCTCCACGCGGTCGTTTGCCAAAAGCTGGTGCCGGCGAAGGACGGCAGTCTGATTCCGGCGGTGGAAGTGCTGATCAACAACGGTTCGGTGGCCAAGGTGATCCAAACGGGCTCGCTGGAAAAGCTACCTGGCACGATCGAGATGGGCGCGGGCGACGGAATGCAGACCTTCGAGCAAGCGCTGCACGCTATGGTGAAGGACGGCCGGATCACGCAGGCGGAGGCGCTGAATCACGCGCCGAATCCCGAGGCGCTGAAGATGCGGCTCCAGGGCGTGGTGCTCAGCGAATCGCGGCGGATCCTCGGCTCGCGAGATTAGCGCAACCGCTCCGGCTCGAACTCAGGCGACGCTAATGTTCGGACCGGAGTCGTCGCTCTCGGGCAGGAGCACGATCTCGAGCCCTTTGGCCCGCAGGGCGGCGAGGCAAATGGCGACCGGCATGGTGGCGCCGATGGATGGGACCATTTCGCCAAACGCCGCGCACCACGAGTCGCGGTCCCTCCAAAGGCGAAGCTGGAGCCGCGGGGTGGCGAGCATTTTCACGGCTTCCCAGGCAGCATCGACGTTCGTGGAATAAGGCGAGAAGACCCGCACCTCCTGCAGCACCGTTTCGGCGCGGACCTGGGCGGGAATGAATTGCTGGAAATAAGGATCGCGCAAGGCTTCCAGCCCTTCATCGGCGGACTCGAAACGCATGTGCGCGTAGGAATCTTCCCAATGAACGTCGGGATTCTCCGCCGTGATGTACCGTCCCACGAGCGCATCTAGCGTCGCAAGATTCTCGACCAGCAACCAGTCCGTTGAAGCATCGTTCCTCATGTTTTGACGCTCGTTTTTATTCCCTCGCCTCCTACCGCGCAAGCGCAACTCTATCAGAGTTTGTCCTTATCTGCGGCTCAGGCGAAGAAAGAGCCAGGCTCCGAGGCCGATGAAAATGACGTTGGGCAGCCAGATTAAAAGATCCGGGCGGAGAGCCTCATTGGCTCGGACGGTATCGGCCACGATGATGAAGAAAAAATAGACGAACGCGACGATCAAGCTGAGCAGAAAACCGGCGGAGGTTTCCTTGCGATGCGCGGTGATCGCCAGCGGGACGCCGATGAGCGCAAAGGCGAACGAGGCGAGTGAAAACGAGAACCGCTTGCTCACCTCCGTCTTCAGCGAGGAGCGCTCGGCTCGCGCTTGTTTGGAATCCGGCGACACGTCCTGGTGCTGCTGCGCATTCAAACGATCGAGCAATTCACCCGCCGTGAGGCTGCCCATGCCCTTGCGCTTCTTGTTCTTTTCGTAGAGTTCCACGAGCGAGATGGTGAGCGTGGTCTCCTTCATGGTGATCCCCTGCTTGATCCGCAAGAGGTCGTCCGGCGCCTGGTCGTCGCGCTGCTCGAAGCGCCCGTCGTAAATGTGCAGCAGCAGCCGTTTGTTTTCGCGATCCGGCTCGATCAGGCCGCGCTGGGCGTGGACCACGGAGATGGGCTCGAAGGACTCGTTCATCTCGTAAACGAGGAGGTTGAACAGTTCGGCGCCCGCGTTGCGCTCGACGTAGATTTTTCGTCCGGGGAAATCGTCGATCACCCGATCGCTGCCGAACATCGCAAGCGGGTTGTTCGTCGCGATATTGTAGAGCGCATCCTTCATTTTGATCTGCGCCTTCGGGGCCACTTCCACATTGATCCACAGGCAGATGCCCACGCAGATGAAGGAGACGAGGAAGACGGGGATACAGATGCGCGGAATGCTCACGCCGCTGGATCGCAGGGCAATCAATTCGTGCTCGGCGGACATCTTGCCAAAGACGAGCAGCACCGCGGTGAGAAAGCCCCACGGAATCGTGAAGGTGAGCGAAAACGGAAGGATGTAGGCGATGAAACTCACGATGAGTTCCAGCGGCGCATCGTGGTTCACGAGCAACTCCAGGAGCTGCTTGAAGATATTGCCCAGCACCAGCACCACACTCAGGATCGTGACCGCAAAAAGGCCGGTGACGAGCACCTGCCGGAGGACGTAACGATCGAGGATTTTCAAAGGCCGAACATGGTTCGATGTCGCTGCGACCTTGGCAAGCTGTTTGCCGGCCCGGCCTCTCGGAGAACGTCAGGGCGAATTTTTCCGCTGCCCGGCGGGCGATGCCGGGAAGCCGCAGCGGTCAGACCACCCGCGCTTCCGCCGCCTCGATTGGCTCGCTTTTTTGCCGCATCGGATCGGAAGCCGGCCGGTTGGTGGTCGACGCGTGGCCGAACCAACTCCGCCAGCCTTCCCGCAGCTCGAGTTGCATCCAGCGGAGCGCGGCGTAGCCCACGAACTTCACATCACCCGGGCTGAGCGAAAAACTCTGGAAGAGGTAATTCCGCGCGCTGTTCTCCGGGCCGAGCGCGCGGCGCCGGCGGCGGTCACGGGCAATGGCCGCCATGCGGCGATTGTAGAGCCGGATGAAATGAAAGACCGGCGTAGAAACCGCGGGCGAAAATGGCGGGATGCAAAGCGCCTGCGGGCCGAACTTGAACGGCTGCGAAACGATACCGAGGTAGTAGAGCCCGAGATCCATACGGAAGGCGATGCGCATCAGGTCGTACTCGCCGAGATAGTCGTACTTGTCCTGATAGATCGCCTCGAACCATCGCCGGTAGCTGCGCGAAAAATCCGCATTGTGCCGCTCGATCAGCGGTGCCACCGCTTCGCCGCGCCGCTCAGCGGCGATGAGGGCGACCGTGGCCGTGACGGTAAAGGAAATCCAATCCATGCCCGGGCTGTAGAGCGGATCGAGGAACGCCGCGGCATCGCCCACGAGCGAAAAGCCGTCGCCGGCGAAGGTGCGGCTGGAATAGGCGAGGTTCTTGCGCCAATGCGTGTCGCCCTCGATGGCCTCCGCATTCTCCAGCATCTCGCGGCCCACCGGATGGCGGGAGAGAAATTCCTTGATGCGGTCGCCCAGTTTTCCTTCCGACGGGAAATCGACGAGCCGCTGATCGAAGACCACGCCGACGCTCACGTCGCCGCCTTTGAGCGGAATCCACCAGCTCCACCAGCCATCGCCAATCACATGGTTCGTCGCCGTGTTGCGCGTGGCGAAGCAGCGGTCCGCCACCGCGGGATGCTCCTCCGCGAGTTCACGAGAATCCCAATCTTTCACCCCGCGCCAGCGCGCCCAGGCTGCGGCCGTGGGATGCTCGGTGTTCGGCTGCAGCCAGCCTTCCTGCCGGGCGAGCAGCGCGGCCACGCCGGAAGCGTCGATCACCCAGCGGCAGGAAATTTCCTCCGTCGCCGCGCCATCACGCAGCGTCACCGTCTGTTGCCCGCCGGGCGAAAGCTTCACGCCCGCGACCTGCACCGGCCGACGTAGCTCGGCGCCTGCGGCCACCGCGCGGCGCAGCACCTCTTCATCGACCACCGATCGATCGAGCTGCCAGGAGGGCAGCCGCACATTGTATTTCGGCCCGATCTCGCTCGAATTGCCGAGTCCCTCGGTCTGCTCGTTGGCAAACCAGAATCGCATCCCTTGTTTCACGAGATGCTGATCGTTCAGATGCTGCGACAGGCCGAGGACGCGGCCGAGGAAATAGCCGCTGATCTCCACCGTCGCCTCTCCTACCCGCCGGCCAAACGTGGCCGCGCGCTCCACGATGAGCACCTTCAATTCCGGCCGCTCCCGCAAGAGCAGCGTGGCCGAGGCGGCGCCCGAGAGCGATCCGCCGATGATCACGACATCGTAGTTCATTTGAATCGGGACTGTTTCCCACGACCGGCCTATCGCCAAACGAAAAGTGGCGGCCGGACGCGCGGAAATTATTCGTTTGCCCTCCGCGCCGAGCGCGCACGAAGTTCCGCGCCCATGCTCCGCGTCCTGCCCCTCGCCGCCTTGCTGTTCACCGCCGCCGCGCTGCCCGCGGCCGAGTTCGATTTCGCGCCGGTCAAAAAGTGGATCGCGAAACAGGACGACTTCCGCGCGGTGAGCGCCGATTTCACCCAGACCCGCTCGCTCCGCGCGCTCAAGAGTCCTCTCGCCCAGACCGGCCGCCTTTGGTTCAAGGCGCCGAATCACTTCCGCTGGGAACTCGGCCGCCCGGCGAAGACCATCGTGCTGCGCAAAGGCGACACGATTTACATGATCCAGCCGGGCAAAAAACGCGCGGAACGGAGCGCCGCCTCCGCGACGCCGGACAAACCATCGCCGATGCAAGCCTTCGGCATGATGAGCATGCCGTTCGCGCGCGACTTCGCCGATTTCCAACGCCAGTTCGAGACGCTCGCGATCAGCACCGACGGCCCGCGCTGCCATCTCGAAGTGCTCCCGCGCACGCCGACGGCGAAAAAGTATCTCTCAGCGCTCAAGCTCGATTTCAACACGCAGACGGGCCACCTGCTCGCCTTCGAGATGGCCACGCGCGACGGCTCCGCGCTGCGCAATGAATTCAGCAACGTGGAAGTGAACCCGAAGCTCCCCGCGGCGATATTCGATTTCGATTTCACCGGCTACGAAGTCGTCGATGCGAAGAACTAACCGAGCGCGCGGCTTCGTGCGCGCGGGTTGGCTCGCGCTGGGCGTTGCCGCGGTGGTGTTCATTGCCGCCGGGCTGTCGCGGATCAGCTTCAACGTCGACATTCTCAAGCTCCTGCCCACGCACCTGCCGCAGGTCGAGGGACTGTCGCTGTTCCTGAAAAAGTTCGCCCAGCCGCGCGAGCTGGTCGTGACGCTGGAGGGCGACTCCGCCGAAAACGTCGAGGCCTGCGCCGACGAAATCGCGAAGATCCTCGCCGCCGAGCCGCAGCTCGTCAGCCGTGCCGTGGCGCGTCCGCCGTGGGAAAAATCCCCCGCCGATCTCGCCGAGCTGCTCGCCTATCTCCTCCTCAATCAACCGCCGCCGCAGATCGCCGAACTCACCGCCCGGCTCACGCCGGAAAACGCGCCCGCCACGGTCCAGGCCACGCTGGAAAAGCTGAACGATTCCGTGTCCCCGCAGGAGATCGCCATGCGGAGCTACGATCCCTACGACCTCGCGGCGCCGCTGCTCAGCTCGGGGTTGATGTCAGGTGGCCAGCAGTCGGAGTTTTCCTCTGCGGATGGAAAATTCCGCGTGCTCTACATCGAGAGCGCGCAGGCGTTTCGCAGCTACAAGGACACGATCGCGTGGCTGCGCGAGGTCCGCGCCAAGATCGGCGACATCCCTGTTCGTCACGGATGCCGGCTCGGGTTCACCGGCGAGCCCGCCTTTGTCGCCGACATCTCCGCCAGCACCGAATGGGACATGAAGTCGTCGGGCTTCGTCACGCTCCTCGTCATCGCGCTCATCTTCTGGCTCTGCTACCGGCGCGCGCGGCCGCTCTTTGATCTCCAGGTGATGCTGGTCCTCATCTTCACGCTCACGCTCGCCACCGCGGGGCTCTTTCTCGAGCAACTCACGGTCATCGGCGTGGGCTGCGCGGCGATCATGATCGGGCTGAGCGTGGATTACGGTTACTTCGTTTTTCAGCGCGCGCAGCAGCACGCCGGCACCGTGCGCGAGCTGCAGCGCCTCTGCCTGCAGAACATTGTCTGGACCTCCAGCACCACGGCCACCGCGTTTTTCGCACTGAATCTCAGCAGCCTTCCTGGCCTCGCGCAGCTCGGCAATCTCGTCGGCATCGGCGTGGTCATCGGCGCCATCGTCATGCTCACCGTCTTTGCGCCGCTGACCATGCGCTTTCATCGGCGGGGTGAAATGCGGGAGCCTTCGCCCGTGGAAAAGTTCGTCGTCACGCCGGGCTTCTTCCGCATCGGCGCGTGGTTCACCGTGGCCGTGATCGTGCTCCTGCTCGGCACGCTCGCGATTAAAGGATTGCCCGGCGTCGACTTCAGCGCCCGCTCGCTCCGGCCGCGCGTCAGCGAAGCCTACACCGCGCTCGACCGGCTCTCCGAACGCCTGACCGATGAGCGCGATCTGCTCAGCCTCGTGGTCCGCGGCCAGGACGAAACCGAAGTGCGCGAGCGGCTGACCCGCGCCGAAGCCGCCCTCGCCGCCGCGAAGGAGAGTGGCGACGTGCGCGGCTTCCGCACCGCGCTCCCGATCTGGCCGGACGTCGCGAATCAAAAAGCCAACCTCGCCACGCTTGCCGCCCTCGCGCCAGAGATTCCGCGCCTCAAACAAACCATGCAGACCGCCGGCTTCAACGACGAAGCCTTCGCGCTCACCGAGTCCGTCCTGAAACAATGGGCCGCGTGGGCCGGCCGCCCGCCGCCCATCTGGCCCGACAACGAATCCAGCCGCTGGATCTTCCGCCGCGCTGCCCATCGCGGCGACGGCCAGCTTCTCGCCATGGGCATGGTGCAACCCGTCCCCGGCCGCGAAGACGCGCTCGCCGCCGCGGTAGAAGGCGAGGGCGTGTATCTCGTGAGCTGGAGCCGTCTTGGTTTGCAGCTTAAGCACGTCATCCCGCGCGAATTCATCCAGGTGATCCTCGGCCTCTCCGCCGCGGTGCTCATCATCCTCGGCATCGCCTTTCGCAGCGCGCGGGCGGTGGGGCTTTTTGCCGTCACCACGCTGCTCGTCCTCGCCTGTCTCGCCGGCGCGATGTCGCTCTTTGGCATGCAGTGGAATTTCTTCGACCTCGCCGCCGTGCTCCTGCTCCTCGGCACCGGCACCGATTACAGCATCCTGCTCCTGCTCGCCCTGCGGCGAAACGGCGGCGACGCCCCCGCCGCGCAGCGCGAACTCGCACTCGTCATCGTGCTCTGCTGTTCCTCCGCCGCGGCCGGCTTCGGCACCATCAGTTGGGCGAACAACCTCGGCCTCGCCAGCCTCGGCCAGACCTGCGCGCTCGGCCTGGTCATCGATGCGCTGATTTCCCTCTTCCTCCTCCCCCGCGCCTGGGCCTGGCTGCATCGGCCAAAAGTGCTGCCCGCGTAACTTTCTTCCATGCCCCGGTTGCTTCCGGGGTTCTGGTAAGTGACATCTCCCCTCCGATGCGCCGCCTCGCTCTCCTTCCCGCCCTTTTCTGCATCGCCGCCACCCTGCCGGAACCGGATTACCACGACCTCGATCGGCCCCCGCACGAGTATCACACCCGCCAGCCGCGCGACCGTTTCACGAAGCTGAAAGACGACCTCGAATCCGGCCGCCTGCCCGTGGACCGCAGCAGCGAAAAGGCGTTTGTCGAATCCCTGCTCCGCGCGCTCGAGATTCCGCTCAGCTCGCAAATGCTCGTCTTTTCCACCACCAGCCTGCAGCTCCGGATGATCACTCCGGCCAATCCCCGCGCGCTCTATTTCAACGAAGACATCTACATTGGCTGGGTGCCGGGCGGCCAGATCGAGGTGCTCTCGCTCGACCCGGAACTCGGCGCCATTTTTTACATCTTCGATCCGCCACGCAACGATCTCCCGGTTCGCGCCGCACGTTCCGCACGGTGCATGAATTGCCACGCAGCCGACGACACTGGTCATGTGCCGGGGCTGCTCGTGAAATCGGTGCTTTCCGGGGAACGCGGCGGCAGCCTGAAATCGTTTCGCATTGAGCAAACCGGTCATCAGATTCCGTTCGCAGAGCGTTTCGGCGGCTGGTACGTCACCGGCGACACGCGCCTCTCCACGGTCCTCGGCAACACCTTCGGCCGCTACGTCGATGGCACGCTGACCAAGGCTCCGCTGGAGCCTGGTCGCTATTTCGATTTCGCCCGCTACCCCGTCGCCACCAGCGACGTGCTGCCGCAACTCGTCCACGAGCATCAGGCCGGCTTCGTCAACCGCGTCGTCGAAGCCGGCTACCGCGCACGCACCTACCTGCACGCCGGAAATGGCCAGCTCAGCGAAGCGCACGGCAAGCTGCTCGACGAGCAGGCGAGGCTCATCACCCGCTACCTTCTCTTCGCCGACGAAGCGCCGCTCCCGCCCGGCGGCGTCCGCGGCGACACGGCTTACCAGACCGACTTTTTGAAGACCCGCCGCGCGGCTCCGGGCGGCGCGTCCTTGAAGGATTTCGACCTTCGCACGCGCCTCTTTCGTCACCGTTGCAGTTACATGATTTACAGCCCCGTTTTCACCGCGCTCCCCGCCGCGCTGAAGCAACGCATCTACGCGGAACTCGCCGTGGCGCTCCATCCCGCGCAACCCGCCGCCGTCTACGCCTACCTGCCCGCACCGGAAAAACAGGCCATCCGCGCGATCCTGCGCGCGACCGTTCCCGACCTCGCCCGCTGGTAACCGTCAGCCGCCCGGCGTCGTCGAGTCCGCCGCGATTTGCAGCGCCTTTTGCAGGCGAAACATCGTGTCGTTGCGCAGCTTTCGACCTTCCGCTTCGGTCACGTAAAAGCTGTCGATCGCCGCACCTTTTTCCGTGGCGATGCGCGAGAGCGCGATGGTCACGCCCACTTCGCCAAAGACGCGCAGCAGGTGGTAGAGCAGCCCGAGGCGATCCGGCGTCTGGATGTCCACGAGCGTGTAGACTGGGTGCGCGTCGTTATCGATCGAGATGCGCGTGGGAAAATCGAGTTCCTGCGAAAGGTGGAAGCCGCGCCGCTTCATCGCCTTCGCCAGCAGCGGCGTGAAGTCGAACGTCTCGGTATCGAGCGACTGCTTCAGCCGTTTTTCCACGGTGGAGATTTCGCGCTCGTCGGATACCGCCTCGAACTTCGTGTTGCACACCCGGAAGATGTCCAGCACGAGACTGTCCGAGCGGGTGAAAACATCGGCGCTGAGAATGTTCAAATGCCCAACGGAAAGCGACGCCGCGATGCGCGCGAGCAGCTCGCTGCGATCCCAGCCCACGAACCAAAATTCGCTGTGCGCGCGGTTCGGGTGCGACACCCATTTGAACGCCGGCGCGAGCGGCGAATCGCTCTCGTCGCGCATTTCGAGGAAGCTCCGAAACAGCCGGATATGCTCGGAGATTTCCGGCACCGAGTAGGCCTGGAAGTAGCGTTCCGGCATGTATTCGAAATGCGCGTCAATCTCGTCCGAAAAATTCGCGCCGAGCTTGCGAGTCACGCCGCCGCGCAGTTCTTCACGCTCGATCGTACGCTGCCGGTAGAAGGCTTCGCCATCCGCGAGATAGAGCGTGGTATTGCGGTAAAGTTGCCAGACGAGGCCTTCCTTCCAGTCGCTCCAGTTTTCATCGCCGGTCCCCTGCCCGTCCGCGAGCGTGAGCAGCATCAGCGCATCGAGATTCGGCTGCGCCTTGATCGTAGCCGCGAACTCCGCCGTGGTCGCCGGGTCGTCCAGATTGCGCCGCTGCGCGGTGCTCGAGAGCGTGATGTGATGATCGACAAGCAACACCAGCGACTTGCGCTGCTCGGGCGTGAGCTGCAGGCGACGCGACACTTTTTGGGCATAAAGCGCGCTCGCCTCGGCGTGAATGCGCGCGTTCGCCGCCTTGCCCGTATCGTGCAACAAGAGCGCGAGGTAGAGCACGAACGGATCTTCCAGTCGTTGGAAAATGGCTTTGTATTCCGCCAATTTCCCCTCGTCGGTATCGATGAGGTGGTCGAGCTTTTCGATGCAGACCAGCGTGTGTTCATCCGCTGTGTAGCGATGAAAAAACTCGTGCTGCACGAGGCAGGTCAGTTGCCCAAACTCCGGGATGTAACGCCCGAGAAAATCCACCTCGTGCATCGCGCGGAGAATGTGTCCCACCTCGCCCTTGCGCGAGCAGATGGCCACGAAAGTCTCCCGCGCTGCCTTGGAATACTGGAAGGTGCGATCGACGAGATGCAGCCGCCGCCGCACGAGTTGCGCCAGCTCGGGGCTCATCCGGAGCTGCCGCTGCTGGAGATGCTGGAAGAGCCGCATCATCCGCGCTGGCTCCTGGTTAAAGATGTTCGGCAACTCCGCGTAGAGCCGGCCGTCACGCGATGTAAATCCGTCGAACTGCTCCGCGACCGGCACCTTCGGCTGTTTGCGCAGGAAGCCAAAAAAGCTGCGCGGCTTCGGATCGGGATGCCCCATGTCGAGGCTCATGCGCTCCGAGAGCAGCTCGGTCACATGATAGATATTCCGCGCGTGCTGGTAGTAGTCGCGCATGAAAGCCTCGCTCCGCCGCAGCAGATTTTTCTGCGAGTAGCTCAGCTTGTTCGCGAGCTGCACCTGCTGGTTGAGGTGGATGACATCGGTCGCGCGTTTGTTGAAGTAGTGCAGCTCGGTGCGCAGCCGGAGGAGGAAATCATAGGCGCGGTCGAGCTGGCGGCGCTCCGCTTCATTGAGCAGATTTTTCCTCACCAAATCCGCGGTCGAAGGTGCGCGCTCTTTGAAGAAGCTGATCCACAAAAGGTTCTGGTAATCGCGCAATCCGCCGCAGCCGTTTTTGACGTTCGGCTCCTGCATGTAGACGGTGTGACCAAATTTCTCGTGGCGCTCCGTCTGATTGTGCACGCGCTCGCCGATGTAACGCTCCTCGTGCCCCTCGACACATTGCTCCACAAACGCCGTCCGGAAATCATTGAAAAGCGTCACATCCCCCGCCACCAGCCGCGCCTCGAGCAGCGAAGTCTTGGACAGCATGTCCGCATTCGCCTGCTTCACCGCCGCAGCGATCGTGCGCGTCGAGTGCCCCACCTTGAAGCCCACGTCCCACAGCATGTAGAGAATCTGTTGGATGACCTCGTTGACCCGCTCCTCGCCCTTCGCGTTCTCCTTATAGAGAAACATGATGTCCACGTCGCTGAACGGATTCAGCTCGCCGCGCCCGTAACCGCCGATCGCGACCAGCGCGATGCGCAGCGCTTTCGTCCCGGCATCGGGGAGGTGCTCCAGCGCCGCGTCCAGCAAATGGCTGAGCACGATGTCCACGAGATGCGCCCGCTCCGCGCACACCTCACGCCCGCCGCCACCGCTCCGGTGTTTCAACCAGATGCGGTGGTTTTCAATCTTAAGGAATTTTTTGTAGAGCTGCAGCAGCTCTGCGGAGTTCAGCTTGCCCTGGGATCGGAGCTGCTGCTCGGCGTGAGCGAGCACCTTGGCACGGTGTCGGAGCATCGAGATGGTCGTGAGGAGTGAGCGGGAAAAGGCGACCACATTCCGTCATCCCCGCCCGGCTGGCAACCGGCGCCTCACCCAAGACGGAAAGTATCCTCGCCCGGATGCGCGCCGAACACCGCTTTCACCTGCGCATCGTTGGCCGCGAGATGATTCAGCGCGTGATAGACCGCCTCCGCGTCTTCGCCCAGGGCCGTCCCGACCTGTGGGGCCGTCTGCGGCGTGGCGGAAAGCGCACCGCGCACGGCGGCCAACGTCTTCAGCACCGCCGCGGCGGCCTTTTTGCCCGCCTCCACGCCCGGCTGATGGTAGGCGTTGATATTGACCAGCGAGGCGTAGAAGCCGACCGCGCGGTCATAGAGCGCGATCAGCGCGCCCACCGTCGTCGGCGTGACCTCGGGAATGCTCACCGTGATCGAGTCGCGCCCGCCCTCGTAAAGCGCCGTACGTGTGCCGCGGAGAAAGCCCTGGAGGAAGTCGCCCGTGGCCACCCCCGGCTCGACGGCCATCGACTCGCCCGTCCGCCCGCGGCGCACTTCGATGAAGGTCACGAAAAAATTATGCACGCCGTCGCGGAGCTGCTGCACGTAGGCGTGCTGATCGGTGGAACCCTTGTTGCCATAGACCGCGATCCCCTGATTCACCTTCTTGCCGTCGAGGTCGAATTCCTTGCCCAGCGACTCCATCACGAGCTGCTGTAGATACTTCGAGAAAAGCACGAGCCGATCCTTGTAAGGCAGCACCACCATGTCCTTCTCCCCTCGCCCATGGCCCGCGGCGAACCACATCAACGCGAGCAGCATCGCGGGATTTTTCTTTGTATCGGTCGTGCGCGTCCACTCGTCCATCGCCGCCGCGCCAGCGAGCAGCGACTGCATGTCCACCCCTTGCAACCACAGCGGCACCAGCCCCACCGCGCTCATGATCGAAGTCCGCCCCCCCACCCAATCCCACATCGGGAACCGCGCCAGCCACCCACCCGCCGTCGCATACTTATCGAGCGTCGAGCCGACGCCCGTCACCGCCATCGCGTGCTCGCCAAATTTGAGCCCCGCCTTCGCATACGCCGCCTCCGCTTCGAGCATGCCGTTGCGCGTCTCCGCCGTGCCGCCGGATTTTGACACCACGACGACGAGCGTGTGCTCCAGCCGCTGCTGTAGCGACGCGAGCACTCGGTCGATCCCTTGCGGATCCGTGTTGTCGAGAAAGTGCAGGCGCATGCGGTCCTCCCCACCCCCCAGCGCATCGCTCACAAACTGCGGTCCCAGCGCCGATCCACCGATGCCGATGAGCAGCGCATCGCTGAACCGATGGCTCACATGGATGCCCTCGATGAACTTTAGGATCGCCGCATTCGTCCCCTCGATCTCCGCAGTCAGGTCCGGCGTCGGCGCCAGCTTGGGAGCACGCAGCCAATAGTGGCCCACCATCCGCTGCTCATCCGGGTTCGCGATTTCGCCCGCCTCCAGCACCGTCATCGCCGCGAACGCCTTCTGCGCCCCCGCCTCGTGCTGCGCGAAAAAATCGTCGGCGAACCGCATGCGGCTGATGTCGATCGAAATCCCCAGCGCTGCGTGACGGACTTGAAGCCCATGAAAGCGATCCCAAAGTGAAGTCATAGTCCGTACATGGCAGCAAAACCTCGCCACTGTGTCGAGCCCACCGGCGCAGCGGCGGCGGGGAACCGCCCGCCCTTTGAAATGTTCTGCCTGGCCATCCGCGGAAGCGCGGATTTTCTACAAAAAAAGTGATTGCCCGAGTCGCTTCCCGGACCTACTTTCCGCGCCTCCTTCAAGGAGCCTTAGCTCAATTGGTTAGAGCGCTGCCCTGTCACGGCAGAGGTTGCGGGTTCGAGTCCCGTAGGCTCCGCCATCATTTTACTCTGGAAATGATGGTGAAAAGGCCGGTTTTGCGTCGTGAAACCGTCTGCCCCCGGAATCCCTTCCAACCATATCCCCCCTTAGCCGTAACAATGTAGTGGGCGGGTAAGGTAGGAGCGTCCGCCGACGGGCTGGGCCACGGTGTGCGTGTGAAAACAACCTCCAAGCCAAGTCACAAGACCGTTCACCCGCCGGTGGACACCACC
>Ga0209181_10002682_pt1 | contig 28724 bp, 25 predicted proteins | sample MAT05_FD_187208 | JGI IMG/M metagenome (GOLD analysis project Ga0209181, IMG submission 187208) | Freshwater microbial communities from Lake Fryxell liftoff mats and glacier meltwater in Antarctica - MAT-05 (SPAdes) (version 2) | ecosystem: Environmental > Aquatic > Freshwater > Ice > Liftoff...
GTCTTCCGGGTGAAGGCACGCAATCGTTCCGGCATCTGGAGCCAGCCTGTGCGGTATCACTTCACCGTCTTGCCTCCATGGTATAAGACCTGGTGGTTCTACAGCATCATGGCGCTGATCATCGGTGGCAGCATTTGGACCTATGTGAAATTCCACGAGCGTCAGTTGCGATTGCGCAACATTGTTCTGGAGAAAAAGGTCGTGGAGCGAACGGCCGAGGTGGTGGCGCAGAGCAAGGAGATCGAAGGACAAAAGGGACGCATCGAAGATCTATTGCTGAACATCCTTCCGAAAGAGATCAGCGAGGAACTCAAGGAGAAGGGCAAAGCCACGGCCCGCAGACACGAGAAGGTGACCGTGCTGTTCACCGACATGAAGGGCTTCACACGTGTGGCAGAGAAGATGACACCAGAGGAACTGGTGAACGAGTTGGACAACTGCTTCATCCATTTCGATGATATCATCGGTCGATACGGCATCGAGAAGATCAAGACGATCGGCGATAGCTACATGTGTGCTGGAGGTGTGCCCACCAGTGATCCGCACCACGCGGAAAAAGCCGTGCTGGCCGCGATCGAAGTGCGCGAGCTCATGACAGGGTGGAAGCAGGAGCGCGAGGCCAAGGGGAAGGAACCTTGGGTACTGCGTATCGGGGTACACTCGGGGCCGGTCGTGGCCGGCGTCGTCGGCAAGCGGAAATTCGCTTACGACATCTGGGGTGATACCGTGAATACGGCGAGCCGTATGGAAAGCAGCGGGGAACCGGGCGAGGTGAACATCAGCGGCGCCACGTATGAATTGGTGAAGGAGCACTTTATTTGCGAGCACCGCGGACAAGTGGAGGCCAAGAATAAAGGCCGGATCGACATGTACTTCGTGCGACGGATCAAACCGGAGTTCAGCGCGAATGCGGAGGGCACACTGCCCAACGGAAAGATGCTGAAGCTGGTCGGCGTGACACTACCCGCGGAGCAGTTCGCGTAGCTCCGCGATCATCAAAGCAGTGGCGCCCCAGACGGTTTCGCCATCCAGGTCGAAATAGGGTATCTCAACGGTGCGACCCATGATGGCGATGTACTGATCACGGCGCTTCACTATATCAGCGCGCCGCAAGACCGATAATGGTACTTCGATCAATCGCTCCACCTCTTTGGGATCCGGGATGTAAGGTCCGATCTCTTCAGCATACCCCACGAACGGCGTAACCAACATCCGGCTGGGCGGAATATAGACCGGAGTCAGTGCACCGAGCACGTCGACATGTTCGGTGTCGGCACCGGTCTCCTCCATGAACTCGCGCAGCGCTGTGTGCTCCAAGGATCGATCGCTTGGTTCGCGCTTCCCCCCAGGAAAACCCACCTGTCCGCTGTGTAGGCCATCGTACTTGGGGCGCAGCATCAACAGGCAATGGAGGTGGCCGAACTTGGGATAGATCAATGCGAGTACTGCACTTTCCCTCGGCGGTGGATCTTGCTGGCGCGCTTGTTCCACATCCGATCGCTTATAGCCGGAGAGTTCCAGGAATGCATCATGGCCGGGCAATTGTTGCTGAAGAACATTGCGCAAGCGCTCAATGATCAGCGGTGCGCTCATCTACCCATCTTGACCTCAAGTTCCTTCAGCAAGGCGGTCGCTTCCTTGGAGTAGGTGTGCGCTTTTAATGTCGCAATGCGTTCGGCTCCGGTCTTCGCCCTGTCCAACTGGTCGCTGCAAACCCAGCACACCACCGAATACCAATCGATCTGGTCATCGAACTGCATGATGTTGTCCCGCTCCAAATGGTCCAGTTGGAGTTCCGCTTCGTAGGGTTCGCCCGATGCCAGATGGCAGCACGCGAGGTACATGTACGCGCTTCGATCATCGCGCTGCTGGGCAAGGAACGTCTTGAGACCCTCCTTCGCGCCAACGTAATCGCGCTGTGCGTAAAGGGCCATTGCATCCAGATAAACGCCGTTCGCTTTCGTCCGTGTACGCCCGGTGATGAGATCAGGGTAGGGCTGGAAGGTCCGTTCGCAAAGCGTATCTGACGGAGCGCTGTCCCTGCAAGCAGTGAACAGTAGGAACAAGAAAAGTACGAAGGGCGATCGCATGACCCCAAAAGTACCGGCTACAAGGGAGTCCAGTCACGGCTGTTGCTCGCGCCATCCACACCTTTGCCCCAAAGCAGCAGACCCGCCCTTCCGGTAATATGATCCGCAGGCACAAAGCCCCAGTAGCGGGAATCAGCGCTGTAATGGCGGCTATCGCCCAGCACGAAATAGTAGTCCTGCTGCACCACATACCAGGTCAACGGTTTGCCATCGAGGTGCAGTCGGTTGCGGTCCACACCAAGGTCATGGCCTTCGTACACGCTGATCAACCGATCGTACAGCGGCAAGTTCTCCGCAGTGATCATCAGCGTATCGCCCTTTGCAGGAACGACGATCGGACCATAGTCATCGCTGTTCCATGGGTAGCGCGGGCTGTACGGGAATATGTGCCGTGGCGCGCCCGTTGCTGAACGCATGGGGTCGGCGCTCAACACGTAGGGTAGGGCTTCGACCGTGCTCGCCAATTCCTCGTTCAACGGGACTTCCACGAAAGCACGTCCGGGTTGGACCAAATGGGCGGGCAATCCGAGATGGCGTAGAAGGGGATCCGCGAACGATGCGTTCCGAAGCCGTACCAAATACGCTCTCGTGCCTTCCGTCACGAAGGCAACACGTCGCCCGTTCACGGACATTTCGCCGTTCTTCAGTTCCACCACATCCCCCGGCATGCCGATGATGCGCTTTACCAACAACGGCCTTCGGACCATCGGTACATCATCCTTCACCGGGTCGCGGAACACCACCACATCGTCGTGCGACAAACCCGTCCACACCGGCCACCGCTGCACAAGGACAAGATCACCGGGTCTTAACGTAGCGAACATGCTCGTGCTTTCCACGATCACCCAGCGCACAACGAAGACGTGCAGCATCAACAGCAGAAAGAGCGCCAGGATGAAAGCCTTCAGCCACTCGTTGAGCGCGTTCCAACGTTGCTTCAAGGATCCGAACATCAGCGAGCGAGCTCCCGAGCACTATTTCACCAGCGTGAACAAGCGTTTCCAACGGATACCGGTATATGGATCTTTGGTGAACCAGACCAGAACAGCCTTGCCCACCACGTGATCATGCGGCACGAAACCCCAGAAACGGGCGTCCTGCGAGCGGTGCCGATTGTCGCCCATCAGCCAGAAATAGTCCTGCTTGAAGGTGTAGTCGTCGGCCGATGATCCATTGATCAAGATCTCGCCATCGATCACTTGAAGATCATTGTGCTCGTATACGCGGATGACACGCTCGTAAAGCGGCAACACATGCAGGTCCAGCTTCACTGTTGCACCTTTCTTAGGGATATAGATGGGGCCATAATTGTCCTCGCTCCAATCATATTCCGTGTTGTTCGGGAAGTAGGGGAGCTTGTGGTAATCCGTGGAATAGCCACGTGGATGTTCCTGGCGTTCCATGGTGGAAACGTTGTCGAAGCTCTTCAACTTCTCTGCTGCCGAAGTTGTCAACGGCACCGAGATGCCACCTTTCTCACCAGGGCCGAAATCATCCGGGCTCACGTCGAACAACTCCTTCATCCGCTTCTCGTTGAAGTTGGACTTCAGCGTAAATTCATACGCCATTTGTCCGTCGGGTGGCAGCGGTTGCGCTTCGCCATTCACGTACACCATGCCATGACGCACTTCCAGTGAATCACCGGCAACTGCGACGCAACGCTTGATGTAGTTCTCCTTCTTATCCAACGGACGAACGAGGATGCCTCCGGTCGCCACTTGCCGAACTTGCCCGTCCACCATGTTCAGCATTCGGAAGTTTGGATCGTGGATCTTCTTCCGGCCATAGTCCCGCACCAATTGGTAGTAGCTCTGGTTCTGGAAATTCGCCACCACTGTATCGCCTTCGGGGAAGTTGAACACCACGGCATCACCACGTTCGGGATCACCGAAGCCCGGCATGCGCCGATACGGTTGGCTGAACCAGTTCACGAACGAAGGCGTGCTGGTCGTGAACGGCATCGTGTGGTGCGTGAAGGGGAAGGTCACCGGCGTCATCGGGAGGCGCGGGCCGTAACTTAGTTTGCTTACGAATAGATAATCGCCCACCAGCAGGCTCTTCTCCATGGAAGGCGTCGGGATAGTGAATGCCTCGAAAGTGAACGTACGAAAGACAGTGGCTACGATCACCGCGAATAGGATCGCATCGCCCCATTGGCCCAGCAGGCCGCGCTTGCGATCGGCAACAGGGATCGGACCAACGAACGACTTGTTGGAGAACACGACCTGCGGGATCTTAACCCACGGCACGAACGCCATGAACAAATGATCTTTGAACGAACGCTCGCCAAGCACGATGGAGATGTTCACGTTCATGAGGATGAACATAAGCAGGTTCACACCCGGCACCAGGAACAGAAAGATCCACCACCACGGCTTGCCGGAGATCTGCAACCAGACCAGGATATTATAGCCCGGAACGAAGCCCGCCCATGCCGGTTTGCCTGCCTTTTGGAACAATTTCCACAGGCTTGCGAAAAGCACAACTAGGTAGGCGAATAAAAAGAGGTAGGGGATCATTGAAGAAGGTCGAATGTGGAAATAAGGGAGTGTGAAGATGTGGAATGCCGCTTGATCGATACACCCGTCCCAAATGTCGGGTTTCCGTGGGTGGCACATTTCCGCATTCCCACATTTTCACATTTGTTGTCCTTACACTTGAGCGTCAAGGACATCATCCATCGTGAATAGTCCTTTCCGGCCTTTCAGCCATTCCGCTGCTACGATGGCACCTTGTGCGAATCCGGTACGATCGAAGGCCTCGTGTGTGATCACGATCCGGTCGTTACCGCTGGTCCAGCTTACAGCATGTTTGCCCGGCACTTCACCCGTGCGCTCGCTGAAGATGGGAACAGGTGTTGAAGGGGCGAGAGCAGGAGCAGGGGCATTCCCTGCCACCGGTACCTGCTCCTGCCCCTTGAGTTCCCACCCCGAATACCGTCGTGTCTTCAGATCGATATCGCGGGCGAGGGTGATCGCCGTACCACTTGGTGCATCCTGTTTGTGTATGTGGTGTATCTCATCGATGTGCGCTTTGTATCCCGGCTGTTGATCCATCAGCCCTGCGAGCATCCTGTTCACGCGGAAGAACAGGTTCACCCCGATGCTGAAGTTGCTGGCCCAGAGCACGCTACCGCCCGTATCCGTGACCATTGCGCGCAGATCGTTCATGCGATCGTACCATCCTGTTGTGCCGACAACAACAGGCACTTTGGCACGCAAGCAGAGTTCAACGTTCGCAAGGGCCGTTTCCGGTTTGCTGAATTCAATGGCGATATCACAACCGGTCGGAGGTGTTCCCGCACTGGCGGTCCCGATGCGAAGAGCAATTTCATGCCCACGCGCTTTAGCGGCCTGTTCAATGGCCTTTCCCATTTTTCCGTATCCGTACAAAGCGATGCGCATAGGGCGAAGGTAAAGGCCTCGGCCAAGCCGATAGCACACTAGCGCAGCACCAATGAGAGGTGCAGTCCGGCGTTCCCTTGTGCCGCCATTTCCAGCGAAGGTCCCATGCCAACAGTAAGATCACGCCCTACATCGAATCGCACGAAGTTCGCGTCCACGCTGGCGTCAACGATGTTAAGGACATACACCAGTCCGAGCGCGATGTAGCTCATGTCACGCCATTTGCGGTACGTGTCGGTAGCATCCAAGAGTTGCGATGCGCTCACATCCCCATTGAACTCATCAATGGTCGTTGGGTCGCCATCCACAACAGCGATGTAGTTATCCTTGTAGCGGCGGTACTCTTTGGAGTTGCGCTGCACGAACCAGTAGCTCACACCCAATCCGGCCCATACGATAGGGGCCTTCCAGTACTTCCTGTTGTAGATCTGGCCGGCACCGGGCAGCACAGCGGAAAGGGCGGAACCCTTGGGGGGAGAATGATGGTATCGCCAACCCAGCGTATCGGGCATCGCGCTGCGTGTGCCCACCGCGCCGCCTTGGACCATAGCGCCGGGTGCAATAACAACGGTGTCCGCAGGTAGCACCGTGGTGCTATCCTGCTGGCCGAAAACGGAAGTCGCCAACGCAACGAGCAGAACGAGTAGGAGGGACGGCTTCACGCGGCAAAGGTCGCAAGGATCGGACCAAGCAAGGCGACGCCTCGGCGGATCAGGCCTTCAACGCACCAATGATGCGGCGCAGTTCATCCTCGTTCTTGAAGCTGATCTCGATCTTGCCCTTGCCTTCGGGGTTCTGCTTGACCACCACCCGGCTGCCGATGTGTTGGGTCAGCAACTTGCTCAGCTCCTTGTTGGGACGGGCGGAGCTGGTGGAGGAACTCTTCAAACCCTTCGGCACAATGCTACGGGCGAGGTCTTCCACCTGCCGAACACTCAATTGGCTGGAAACGATCTGCTGGTACAATTCCACCTGCTTCACGGGATCGCTCACATTGATCAGCGCACGGGCATGGCCCATGCCGATGGTGCGCTGGCGAAGTCCCAACTGGATCTCCGGCGGGAGCTTCAACAAACGCAGGTAGTTGGTCACCGTGGTGCGGTCCTTGCCCACCTTTTCGCTCAGTTGCTCCTGTGTCAGCTTCACTTCGTCCACCAAGCGTTGGAAACTGATGGCCACTTCGATGGCATCGAGTTCTTCGCGCTGGATGTTCTCCACCAGCGCCATTTCCAACATCGCTTCATCGTTAGCGATACGGATGTAGGCAGGCACGTCGGTCAGGCCCGCCAGTTGCGAGGCACGGAAACGGCGTTCGCCACTGATCAGCTGGTAACGGTCGTAGCCCAACTTTCGCAAGGTGACGGGCTGGATGATACCCAACTCGCGGATGCTTTGTGCCAATTCGGCCAAGGCTTCTTCGCTGAAATTCGTGCGCGGCTGGAACGGGTTGGGTTCGATCTGCGAAATGGGCACGGTGCCAATAGCGCTGGAACTGCGCGGCTGAGCTGGCGCACTATCGACGCGCGTGGTGGTGATGTCCGTCGTTGGGTCGTCCAACAGGGCGCTCAAGCCGCGGCCAAGGCCTTTCTTCTTGCTCATGATCTCGGTATCCACTGGTGTGGTAGCTATGAAGTTCGTTGACTAAAGATCCGCCACTACTTCTTCTTCATGCAAGGCGGGACATGCACGGCGTAGCAGCTGGCTACGGCGAAATGTTCCAACGCAGCAGGAAGGAGAAGGAGGGGTGGAGATGGTTAATGAACTTCATGGTTACCACACTAGGCTTCAACGGCTACGGTGCGCTCACTGTCCGGGATCCTGGTGAGGCTGTTCTTTTGGAGGATCTCACGCGCCAGGTTCAGGTAATTCACCGCGCCTTTGCTGGTGGCATCGTGCATGATGATGGTCTGGCCATGGCTCGGTGCTTCGCCCAAGGCCACGTTGCGGTGGATCACGGTATCGAATACCAGTTGCTGGAAGTGGGTCTTCACTTCTTCCACCACTTGGTTCGCCAAGCGGAGGCGGCTGTCGTACATGGTCAACAGCATGCCTTCGATCACCAACTCGGGGTTCAGGCGCTGCTGCACGATCTTGATGGTGTTGAGCAATTTGCCCAAGCCTTCCAAAGCGAAGTACTCGCACTGCACGGGAACGATAACGCTGTCGCTTGCCGTAAGGCTGTTCACCGTTACCAAGCCAAGGGAAGGGGAGCAGTCCACGATGATGAAATCATACTGGTCGCGCACTTGGTCCAGCACGTTCTTCAACTGCTGCTCGCGGTCGCGCATGTCGATCATCTCGATCTCCGCACCCACCAAGTCGATATGGCCCGGCATCAGGTCCATATTCGGGTTATCGGTGCCGATGATCACATCCGTGGCCGGTATGTTGTTGATGATGCACTCGTAGATGCTGGCCTTCACGTTCCGCGGGTCGAAGCCTACACCGCTGGTGGCATTGGCCTGTGGGTCGGCGTCCACTAACAGGGTACGGCGCTCCAGCACGCCTAGGCTGGCTGCGAGGTTGATCGCGGTGGTGGTCTTGCCCACGCCACCTTTCTGGTTCACGACGGAGATGATCTTGGCCATGCTCGCTGTTGTTTGGTGTTGCTTTCGCCAGATCGCTAACCGTTGGGTCAACGCTTGACGGCGACAAAGAACAGACGGTTATGCGCTTCGGCCGTGTTGGTAACTCGGCGAGTTTTGAACAGGGAAGTGTGGCGGGAGGGATGTATGGTCCCTGCAAACGCCCATTCGCGTAGCAGGACGCATCGACTTCAGATATCCTTCCGGTCCAAGTCCTCGAAGTTCACGTCCGTGTATGGCGTTCGGTCGTCGTTGGGACGTGGCGTGTTGGGGTCGTCGGCAATGAACTCCCCGGTGCCTTTCAAGCGATCGATCTCACCAAAGGCTTCCTTCAATCCATCCAAGAACTTCTCGAAATCCTCCTTGTACAGGAAGATCTTGTGTTTGTCGTAATGGGCTGTACCATCTTCGTGGGTGTGCTTCTTGCTCTCCGTGATGGTGAGGTACAGGTCACGGCCGCGCGTGCTCTTCACATCGAAGAAATAAGTGCGCTTACCGGCCCTAACAGCCTTCGAAAAGACATCCTCGCGATCGTCGTTCATGGCACTTCTGGGGCAGCGTATCAGCCGCAGGCCCAACCAAATATAGCAGGGTTCCGGAACTTCGCAACTCCATAGGGTGGGCGGCGCTGACGCGCCTTGTGGGTGTTTGTCCGCGGATCACACAGATTCCGCAGACAGCTCAGAAATGCAGAAATGCCCATCCTACGGGCGTTTCATCTGCCTCATCTGGGTCATCTGCGGCCGTATTTACACCACGGCTTGCCGTGCCTCTTCCAGCAACTGTTCTTCGTGCAACCGGGCGTATTGGCCTTTCTGGCTGATCAGAGCGTCGTGGGTGCCTTCTTCCACCACGCGGCCGTGTTCCAACACGAGAATGTGATCGGCATCCCGCACGGCGCTGATCCTGTGGCTGATGATGACGGTAGTACGGCCTTTCATCACTGTGCGCAGTTCGCGAAGGATGGCTTCCTCCGTGGCGGTGTCAACGGCGCTCAGGGCATCGTCGAACAGCAGGATCCGGGGCTCTGCAATAATGGCCCGGGCAATGCTCACCCGTTGCTTCTGGCCGCCGCTAAGGGTGATGCCTCGCTCGCCCACTTGGGTATCATAGCCTTGTGGGAAGCCTTCGATGTCGCCATGGACCTGTGCTTGTTGCGCGGCGCGGATCACGCGGGCTTCGAGGTCGTTTCCTCCATCCAAGCGGAATGCGATATTGTTGCGGATTGAATCGCTGAAGAGCAAGGTCTCCTGCGGAACGAAGCCCAAACTGCTACGAAGGCGCTCCATCGAGACGCGACGGATCGGCACGTCATCGATCAGCACTTCGCCCTCGGCGGCATCATACACACGACCGATCAACTCGGCGATGGTGGTCTTGCCGCTTCCTGTGTGGCCCACAATGGCAAGGGTGCCACCGGCGGGAACATGGAACGAAACGTCGTCTACGGCGCGAATTCCGGTATCTGCATAGGTGAAGGAGACGTTGCGGAAGGTGATGGCGCCTTTCACCTCATGTAGTTCGTCCGACTCTGTACCGATGGTTGGCTGTGTGTCCAGGAACTCGTTGATGCGCACCATGCTGGCCGAGGCCTGCTGGACCAACGACGTGACCCAGCCCACCGATGCGAAGGGCCAAGTGAGCATGTTCACGTAGATCACGAATTCAGCGATGTTCCCCACACTGACCGTGGGGTCGCCTTCGATCAACTTCTTACCGCCGATGAAGATCGTGAGCACCGTGCTGAAACCGATCAGCAGCATGATGGCCGGCATGAAGAGGGCGTCCACCTTGGCCTGTGCCATGCTCTTTTCGCGGTAGTTCGCTGCGGCCGTGGCGAAACGGTCGGTCGCCATACGCTCCTTGGCATAGGCTTTCAGTACGCGGATCCCGCTGAAGCTCTCCTGCGCCAAAGTGCTCAAGCGGCTTTGGTGGACCTGTACATCCATGCTGCGACGGTTCATCACATCGCTGACCTGGTAGATGATGATGCTCATGATCGGGAGCGGTGCCAAGGTCCACAGTGTGAGCTCCGGGTTTACGCTCAACATGAAGCCGATGCACATCACGAAAAGCACGACCAGATTGATCGTGTACATGATCGCCGGTCCTAGGTACATGCGCACTTTACCAACGTCCTCACTGATCCGGTTCATCAGGTCACCCGTGCTGTTGCGCTTATAAAAGGCACGGTCCAACTGCTGATAGTGGGCGTAGATCTTGTTCTTCAGATCGTACTCGACCAAGCGGCTTACCACGATGATCGTCTGCCGCATCAGGAACAAGAAGAAGCCTTTCAGCAAGGCGAAGACCAAAAAGAGGATCCCCAGCAATCCGGCGCACCAAACCACGGTGGCCTTCATGGCATCCTCGGTGTTAAGGTCCTGCAAACGGGAATGGAGATCGATGCCGGTCCAGCCCACCCAGAGCTGTAACGTTTCTGGAACGGGCAACACACGTTCGGAAACGGGCTTCTGCATTTGCCCAATGCCTTGGGCGATCAGATCGATGGCCTCTCGCACCACCTGTGGCGAGTACACCGCGAATAGATTGCTGAGGGCAATGAAGACCGTGCCCAGCAACAGGTGCCAGCGGTACTTCGCCAGATAGGGGTTAAGCTTGAGGAGCGGTCGCATAAGCGGGGACCGGAACGTGCTACTTTTGCGCCGCTTGCCGGGAACGTGCCCCATCAACAGCGCGGCAAAGGTAGGCGGGAAGTAAGGTGAACGAAGGGTGAACGTACCCTGAACAGAGCACGAAAGATCCGCACGCACACCGCTTTTACAATGCTCATTCCACACAACACGCCGCAAACGCATTGACCCCCATGGTCAACACCAGCACCAAAACCTCCGCCAACGAACCAGTCTTGGGGCGCATGGAATTGAACGATCACGAACAAGTGCTCTTCTGCCATGATCGACCGACCGGCCTCAAGGCCATCATTGCGATCCATGACACCACACTGGGTCCGGCGCTGGGTGGAACGCGGATGTGGCCGTACGCATCGGAAACCGAAGCGCTGAACGACGTGATGCGCCTGAGCCGTGGCATGACCTACAAGAGTGCGCTGGCCGGGTTGGACCTGGGCGGTGGTAAGGCTGTGATCATCGGCGATTCACGCACGCAGAAGACCGAGGCCATGTTCCGCCGGTTCGGGCAGTTCGTTGACAGCTTGAACGGCCGCTATATCACGGCGGAGGATGTCGGCATGAGCACCATGGAAATGGTGAACATCCAGAAGGAAACGAAGCACGTGGCCGGCCTGCCTGAAGAGATGGGTGGGAGCGGAGACCCGAGCCCTGTAACGGCATACGGTGTTTACTGCGGATTGAAAGCCGCTGCGAAGACGGCCTATGGTAGCGATGACCTCAGCGGGCGCAAAGTGGCCATTCAAGGTGCGGGCAATGTGGGCCGCGGCCTAGTTGGGCATTTGGTGAAGGATGGCGCGAAGGTCTACCTCACCGATATCCACGATGAGAAACTGGCTGCGATCAAAGCCGAGTATCCGAGCATCACGTTGGTGAAGCCGGATGAGATCTATGATATCGACATGGACATCTATTCGCCTTGCGCGTTGGGTGCCACTGTGAACGACGACACATTGAAGCGCTTGAAGTGTAGCGTGATCGCTGGCGCCGCCAACAATCAGCTCGCCGATGAATCGCTCCACGGTAAGGCGGTAATGGAGAAAGGTATCCTGTATGCGCCTGATTTCCTGATCAACGCCGGGGGCATCATCAATTGCTCATGGGAACGTCGCGGATACAACCGGAAAGCAGCATTGTTGCAGACCGAGGAGATCCACACTACCGCGCTCCGCATCTTCAAGGCCAGCGCCGATCTAGGCATTCCGACCTACCTCGCAGCCAACCAAGCCGCCGAACACCGCATCAGCAGCATGCGCCAAGCCGCCATTCGTTTCTAACCTCCTGCATGCTCAACCGCCGTTACCTCCGCATCAAGGCCTTCCAGTCGCTCTATGCTTATTGGCAAAGCGATAACGCCAGTGCGGCGCGGATCGAGAAGGAACTGTTCAACGGCGTGGAGCGCACCTACGACCTCTATCTCTCCTTGCTGCTCGTCTTCGGTGAATTGCGCCATGTGGCCGAACTGATCCAGGAGGAGCGTAAGAAGAAGCGTCTTCCAACGGCCGAGGATCTCGCGCCGAACCTGCGTTTCGTGGATAATCCGGTGTTGCGCACCCTTGCACAAAGCGACCGGCTTCGCATCGAATGCGAGAAGCGAAAGATCAGTTGGGTGGGCAACCACGAGCTGTTCACGACGCTATACCGCGAGTTGGAAAGCAACGAGCTCTTCGTGGCTTACTTGCAGGAATCGCCGAAGAGCTTCAAGCGGGACCAAGGCTTCATACTCCAGCTTTTCACCGAGGTGATCGCCAATTACGAGGACCTGCAGGAGGTGTACGAGGGCCGCAGCATCACCTGGTTGGAGGATCTGGACTTGGCCGCCAGCTTAGTGAAACGCACCATCGAACAGATGCGCGAGGTGGACTCCGCCGACCTGGCGATGGAGGAACTGATCCGCGATCCCAAAGAAGACAACGACTTCATTTCCGCACTCTTTCGCAAGACCATCGCGTTCGGCGAGGAGCATGAAAAGGCCATCTCGGAGAGATCAGCCAACTGGGAAAGCGACCGGATCGCCCTCAGCGACATGATCCTGATGCAAATGGCGCTCACCGAAGTGCGCATATTCGACCAGATACCGGTGAAAGTGACCTTGAACGAATACATTGAGATCGCCAAGGCCTACAGCACGCCTAAGAGCAAGAACTTCATCAACGGCGTGCTCGACAAGCTGTTCATCGAAATGCGTGCCGATGGTCGCATCCGCAAAGTGGGTCGTGGTCTGCTCGAAAGTTGAACGATGAGCTCCTCAGGCCGTTTCTCAGTGCATTCAGGATCAAGAGCAGGGGCGACCCCGCATTTCCCGCCCCTGCTCTTGCCCGTGCTCTTGGTGGTTACCCTTCAAAGCTGCCTCATCACCGACCACAGCGAGCGCGACCCCGAGGCCATCACCTCCGAGTCGCTCAACTTCCCTTCCTCCGGTTATGAGACCGTGGACCCGGATGACCTTCCCACGATGACGTTCGACGTGTCGCATTTCGACTTCGGGAAGATCGTGCAGGGCGCCAAAGTAGATACCGTCTACGCTTTCAAGAACACCGGCGGCGGTCCATTGGTGATCACCGATGTTCGCGCGGCATGTGGATGCACCGTGGCAAAGGATTGGCCCAAGCGCCCCTTGAAGCCCGGTGAAAGCGCCACGATCGGTGTGAGTTTCGATAGCGAAGGCCGCAATGGCCGCCAGGACAAGACCGTTACCGTGGTGGCAAACACATCACCACCCAGCACTGTACTTACGTTCACCGCCGAAGTTGTCGGCCCCACCAGCAAACCATAGAACACTTCACCAGACCATGTTGACCGCGACGATCTTCTTACAAGCTGCACCACAGAAAGGTGCCGATTGGAGCTTCTTTGCTATGATGGGCCTCCTCATGGTGGTCTTCTATTTCTTCATGATCCGCCCACAACAGAAGAAGGCGAAGGATGCGAAGAAGTTCCGCGAATCATTGCAGAAAGGCACCAAGGTGATCACCATCGGTGGGCTCCACGGAAAAGTGTTGGAAGTGAACGACACCACGATCTTGTTGGAAGTCGATTCCAACGTGAAGCTCCGTTTCGAGAAGAGCGCGGTGGCGATGGACAGCTCCCAACAGTTGAACGAAACGACCACCAAAGCCCAGTAAACGGGGCTTGTGGATATTTGACCATGTGCCGATGACCCGATGCTCATGATCAAGGTCGGATTGACCGGTGGTATAGGCAGCGGGAAAAGCACGGTCGCGCGGGTCTTCAACGTGCTTGGTATTCCGGTGTTCATGGCGGATGATGCGGGCCGTGCGATCCTTGATGATGACGCGGAGGTGCGGAAGGCCTTGACTGTGCGCTTCGGTACTGCGATCTATCGCAACGGCATCGTGGACCGAAAAGCGTTGGCATCTCGGGTATTCAAGGATACGGCCGCACTTAAGGACCTCAACGACATTGTACATCCTGTTGTCCGGCACGCTTTCAGGAAGTGGTCACTGGAACAAAGAGCCCCTTACGTGATCATGGAAGCCGCTGTACTTGCGGAAAGTGAAGGGTACAAGGCCTTTGACCGCATCATCGTGGTATCGGCTCCAGAAGAACTGCGGCTACAGCGGGTCATGGCACGTGACAAGGTCGATGCCAATGCTGTTCAAGCCCGGATGCGCAACCAGGTGAGCGAGGACGTTCGCCTGCGTATTGCCGATCATGTGATCCACAACGATGATATACAACTCGTAACCCCACAGGTCGTGGCCATCCATCAGGAATTGATCAACTTGGCGGCATCGTGAAGCAAGAGGAACGCAACCTGCCCTTGAGCATGGTCACCCTGATCTTCGGTGGCCTCAGTATTCCTTTGGCGTTCGCCCGCCACTTGGTGTCACTGGGCATGGTGCTGGCTGTGCTGTCCTTGATCTTCGGCTACTGGGGAAAGGGGAAACACGCACGACATGTGTTGCGCTACACCGCCATCAGTGCGAAGCGCGCGCAAATAGGGTTCTTTCTGGCCGCTATTGGGACTGGTTGCGCCCTTGTGATGTGGGCGCTGTGGGCGACCAATATGTTGCTGTAGGCGGATCAGGCGCGCAATGCCCTCGGCCAACTCGTAACGCCTTGCAGCACGAGTTCCTCGCCATGCTCGTTCACAAGACGCGAAAGCAGGGCAGCCGTAGCTTCCGCATCGCTCAAGGCGCGATGGGCCGCTATGAACGCGATCCCGAAATAGCGGCACAAGCTGCCCAGATTGTAGTGGGTGAGGTTCGGCACCAGCCGACGTGCCAATCGTTCGGTACAAAGCGTAGGGCGATCGAACACCATCCCGGTACGCGCGAACTCGTGTTCCAAGGCCGTCATATCAAAACGGACATTGTGGGCCACCACGATCCGGTCTTGGGTCAATGTTTCAAGAGTGCGAACGACCTCAACGAAGGAAGGGGCATCCTTCAACATGGAACTATCGATGCCGGTAAGCTTCCGAATAAAGTGGGGAACGTTAGCGCGTGGATCCACAAGGCTATCCCAACGCACGCGTTCCGTAATGCCGTCCAACGCCAGAACAGCCACCTCCATCACGCGCCCTACCGTCGGATCACCGCTCGTGGTCTCTACATCCAATACCGCGAACCGCATCCGTTCCATCGGGCCGTCATACGGTGCAAGCGGGTAGGGGGTTCCGCCCATCCATCCCGGATGGAGAAGGCCAGCTATATTGCCGCTCGATCGGGTGGTGAGCATCTCCCTGTGGTTCCGCTGGTAAAGATGCATTAAGGACCCGAAGATGCAAGGTTGGATGCGCAAGATCTACAGCTTTTTCTTCCATACACTGGCTGGTTGGCGCATTGAGGACCACCGATCAAAGGACCTTTCCCGTTACATCGTAGTGGTGGCGCCCCACACGAGCAATTGGGATTTCCCAGTGGGCCTCGCCGTTCGCAACCTTGCCAATATGCGCGATGCCAAGTACTTGGCGAAACAGTCCCTGTTCAAGCCTCCGTTCGGTTGGCTTTTCCGGTTCTTGGGCGGTTATCCGGTGGACCGCAGCAAGCACACCAATTTGGTGGATGCCGTGGTGGCCATGTTCGAACGGGGCGAGATCACCAAGATCGCCATCACCCCGGAAGGTACACGCACGTACCAACCCGACTGGAAGACCGGTTTCCACCGCATCGCCACAGGTGCCGGTGTGCCCATCATCCTATGCACTTTCGATTATCCGAAGAAACTGGCCATTATCGGTGCACCCTTTCCCTTGACCAATGATCCGGAGGCCGATATCCTGCGCATGAAGGATTGGTTCCGTCCGCACAAGGGAAAGAACCCTGAAGATGGGGTGCGTTAGTTATGGTACGGTCCTTGCGAGGTCGCCGTATCTTTTAACTAGGCCCATGCGCATCGCCACACTCTTCATCGCTTTCTTGCTCGGCACGTTGCTTCGCGCGCAGGCTTTCCCGCAGTTGACCGGCGAGACAGCAAGAGGTGCCACGATCACCCTGCCCGCAGCGAAGGGCAAGGCGTGGACTTTGATCGGCATCGCCTACAGCCAGAAAGCTTCGCCGATGTTGGAAGAATGGTACGAACCGGCCTATCTGCGTTTCATCGCCAAGCATGGCTTGATGGCCGGTTCCTACGAAGCCGATGTCTATTTCGTGCCCCTCTTCGTGGGATTGAACAAGACGGCCTACGAGCCCAGCATGAAGAAATTCCAGAAGAGCGCCGATCCCGAGATCGTGGACCATGTGCTTTTCAGCAAGGATGACTTGGAGCCGCTGAAAGCAGCGCTGAACATGACCGAAAAGGACATTCCCTACTTCTTCGTCCTCAATTCCGAAGGGAAGATCGTCCATCGCACACAAGGCGCTTTCACAGAAGACAAATTAGAAGCCATGGAAGAGGTGATGCTGGAATGATCCTTCATTCTTCCATTCGGACCACACGATTACATTTGCCCTCCACTGAAAACTACACCATGACCATGCTGTTCTCTTTCACACTACCCGCATTGCTTAGCCTCTCGCTGACCGCTTGCAGTTCTGCACCTGAAGGTGACGGCGCCATGGCGGCCACTTCTGTCACCGACCAAAAACCAGCAACCAAACCCGTGGAGAATACGACCGATGGCATCTATGCCAAGATCAAGACCAACAAAGGCATGATCACCGTGAAACTGGAGTACGAAAAGGCCCCGATGACCGTGGCCAACTTCGTGGGTCTGGCCGAAGGAAAAGTGAAGAACACCGCCAAAGCGGAAGGTGTGCCCTACTACGATGGCATCAGCTTCCACCGCGTGATCCCTGATTTCATGGTCCAAGGTGGCGACCCGACAGGCACCGGCAGCGGTGGTCCGGGTTACGCTTTCGCCGATGAGATCCACCCCGACCTGAAGCACACCCGCCCAGGTACACTGAGCATGGCCAACGCGGGTCCAGCCACCAACGGTAGCCAGTTCTTCATCACCCATAAGGAAACCGCTTGGTTGGACGGCAAGCACACCGTGTTCGGTTATGTTACCGAAGGCCAAGATGTGGTGAACGCCATTGCTGGTGGCGACAAGATGGAGAGCGTGAAGATCGAGCGTATCGGCAAGGCCGCCCAAGCATGGGATGCCATGAAAGTGCTCGCAGACAACAAGGACAAGTTCCGGACGAAGTAGGTCGCTTTAGCGGCGACCGCCACCACTACGACCTTGACCACGGCCACCGCTACTGCGGTGGCCGTTCCCGTTTGCACCAACGGGAACTTTAGCCTTCGGATCATAGGCCGGTCCACGCGGCATGCCTTCGGGCAGTGGCATCTTCTTCACTTCGTACCCGATCAGGCTTTCGATACGGCCGAATTCGCGCATCTGCTTCTCGTTCACGAAGGTGATCGCCATACCCTTCTTGGCGGCGCGTGCCGTTCGTCCAACGCGGTGTACGTAATCCTCGGGATCGCGAGGCACGTCATAATTGATCACGAGGTCTATGTCGTCGATGTCGATGCCGCGGCTTACTACATCGGTAGCCACCAGCACACGCAACTTGCGGTTCCTGAAAGCCAGCATAACGGACTCGCGCTCGGTCTGCTCCAGATCGCTATGCATGCCAGCAGCGTTGAATCCGCGCTTTTGCAGATGACGGGCCAGGTTCTTCACCTCGATCTTCCGGCCGGCGAAGATCACGATGCTCGTGGCCTCGTTGGTGTTCAGGATATGCTCCAGCGCATTGCCCTTCTGCATATCGAACACCACATAGGCTTGCTGTTCAACGCCAGCGGCCGGCTTGCTCAACGCGATCGTGATCTCGAACGGGTCGTGCAGGATCTGCTTGGTCAACTCTCGGATGGCCGAGGGCATGGTGGCACTGAACATCAACGACTGCCGCTCCTTGGGCAGGAAAGTGATGATGCGGCGGATATCGTCCACGAAGCCCATGTCCATCATGCGGTCGGCCTCGTCCATCACCAGGAATTCCAACCCTTTCAGCGGGACATAGCCCAAGTTCAAGTGGCTGAGAAGCTTGCCGGGCGTGGCGATCACCACCTCAACGCCTCCGGTCAAGGCTGCTTTCTGCTGATCGAAGGTGCTACCGTCGCTGCCTCCATAGAGGGGGATCGAGGTGATGGGCGTGAAGTAGGCGATGGCTTGCATCTGCTGATCGATCTGCAAGGCCAACTCGCGCGTCGGAACCACGATAAGCGCGCGGATGGACCCTTCCACCTTGGGCTTGTAGCTGGTGATCACATCGATCAACGGCAATAGGAAGGCGGCCGTTTTACCCGTCCCTGTTTGGGCGCAAGCGATCAGGTCACGGCCGTCCAAGACCTGCGGAATAGCCTGCTGCTGGATAGGTGTAGGTACCTTGATGTTCATCGAATCCAACCCCTGGAGCAAATGGTCATGCAGACCAAGGGCGTGGAAATCGTTAAGGGGCGTAGGGGCGATGGAGTCTGGCACGTGTAGGGATCGGGGCGCGAAGATAGGCCAGCGCCAACGGGCGGTCAGGAAGCGGCACGCAACGGCACACGGTCCGGAACGAAGGTCAGGCTGACCGTGGTCCCTGCACCTTTCAAGAACCGCAGTTCGCCATTTAGCTGGCCGGCCAGCATCTGTATGAGCTCCATTCCGAAGGAGCGCTCGCGCAGCGGCTGGCCGTCCATCCCGATCCCGATACCATCATCGCTGAAGAGCAACTCGTAACCCGCACCCGCCGCGCGCACCACGATGTTCACCCGACCGGTCTCCTTGCCCGCGAATGCATACTTTACGGAGTTGGTGAATAGCTCGTTCACGACAAGGGTCAAGGGCATCAGCGTGTCGGCATCGAAGGTGGCCAAGGGAGCATCCACGGAGACCGAGATGCGGTCGTGCGAACCATGGGCGACCAGGATATTGCGTGCCAGTTGCTCCAAGTGCTGTTGCAAACTACCAGTGGCTTGGCCAGCACTTCGGTAAATGTGTTCATGCACCAAGGCCATGGAACGGATCCGGCCTTGTGCCTCCTTCAGCAAGCGGCCCATGTCCGGGTCGTTCACCCCCATACCTTGGATGTGGAGCAGGCTGTCCACCACTTGTAGGTTGTTCTTGACCCGGTGGTGGATCTCCTTGATCATCATTTCCTTCTCCTCCTCGCTCAACAAGGTCTCTGCCAGGCGCAGATTCTGTCGTTGCAATTCCAGGTTCTTGGTGTGTATTTCGTCGTGCTGCTTACGGATCACCGCGTTCTTCAGGTTCATGCGGCGCACCATGCGCAGGCTATGGCGACTGGTCAAGAACAGCGCCGTTACCAGTACTCCGAAGATGGCGAGCAGGATCAGCAAGAAACGGGTATTCACTTCCTGTCCAGCGATCACGTCGGCGTGGCGGGCGTTCTCATCGCGCAACTGGGCATTGTCCTTTTCCTTGCGGTCCAGTTGGTAGGTGACCTGCAAGCGCGCCACCTGCATGTCCAAACGTGCCATGTTCACGCTGTCCGTTTGGTCCTTGATCCGTTTCAGTAAGGTGAGCGCTTCCTGCCAATTCCCTTGTGTGACGGCAAGCTGGTATTGCAGATCGGTGAGGCGGTACCGGTGGTTCCAGGTATCGGCCTGCATCAACAGCTCACCTGCTTGCATCAATGAACGCTCCGCTTCCTTCGTACGTCCCGACCCGATGTAAGCCTCGGCCATGTCGGTAGCGAGCGCGAATCTTTCTTCTTTGGTACCGGATCCTTCCAACGAGCGTTGTGCTTTGGTCAAGTACGTGAACGCATCAGCGAACCTGTCCTGGGCGAGCAACGTCTCACCGATCAATTGGGAAAGCCGCGCTTCTTCCAAGATATTGCTCTGTTCGCGGGCCTTTTGGATGCAACGCTCGGCTGTGCTCAGCACCTCGTCGTAGCGTGCTGCCTGCATCAGCGTGAAGATCAGGAATCGCTGGGCTTTTTCCACCACCCGAAGTTCCTGTGTAGGCAGCACCATGGCCAATGCATTTCGCGCTTCCTCCACGGCCTTGTCGGACATGGCGTTCAAACGATAGGCCGTGGAAAGGTCCTGCAGGTCCTGGGCGATCAATTGCTGGTCGCCCAACTCTTGGGCCAATTCAAGGGTGCGCAAGGTGGTCTTCATGAATTCGGCAAAGAGACCCATCCGTTCTTCGGCTTGTGCTGCACAGCGCAACGCGTTATGCTCCAGTACCCCGTTACCGGCCTGTTCAGCGAACGTGATGGCGTTATGGGCATGACCATGGGCCTCCGCCGGATCGGTATCCATCAACCGGTAGGCGGAACTGATCAGCGCCTGTGCCCGTTGGTGTGATGACACCACTCCATTTACCGCTGCCTGCACACTGTCTTCCATGGCAGTGGAATGGGCCTGTTGCACAGTTACGAGTGACAGCAGCAAAAGCGCCACGGGGAGCGTAGCGATGGAAAGGCGCAAGGTCATGTCGCCCGTTCTACGGCGACACCGGCGCTTGGTTGCACGGTCCGTGGCCTATGTTTGGGACCATGCGGGTCCAAGTGGAGGTATGCGTCACATCCGTCGAAGAGGCTGAAGCGGCCCAAGCTGGCGGTGCGGATAGCGTTGAAGTATGTACTTGGCTGGCATGCGGGGGGGTAACGCCGAGCTCCGGGCTGGTGGACGCGGTTCGCAGCGCGGTGCGCATTCCGGTCAGGGTCCTGGTGCGTCCAAGTCCGAACGGCTTTGTGTATGCACGGGCCGAGGTACATGCTCTGCTCACCGATACTGAGATCTTCGGTGGCGGAGCCATGGGTCTGGTCACCGGCGCTTTGGGCGAAGAAGGCTTGATGAACGCGGCCTTGATGCGTTCCGTGAAGCAACTGGCACCCGAAAGCGAGATCACCTTCCACCGTGCGATCGATCATTCAATGGATCTCTTGAAGCTGGTCGAAGCCTGCACCGAACTGGGTATCGATCGTATCCTGACCTCCGGAGGGGCCACCTTTGCGGTGGATGGAATACCAACACTGAAGGCGATGATCGAACGGGCCGGTGATCGCTGTTCGGTAGCGATCGCGGGAGGCGTGGGACCCGGCAATGTGATAGAACTGGTGGAAAGCACCAGAGCGTCGGAGGTCCATTTCGCCGCGCAACGGGCCATCCGAACAAATGCCGCACGTCCAGCATTGAGTTCAACGAATGCCGATGCCTCATTCCAGATAGTCCCGGACATTGCCAAGATCGAAGGTGTGATGAACGCGTTGGTGAAAGCAGGGTTGCGGTGAATGCGCTGCTGGCTGTTGGATGTTCGCTGCTGGCTTTAGGCTACTGGCTGCTGCATGTGCTGCAGTTCGCTACGGTCCGAGCCAGCCGCCAACCCCGCAGCGAAGCGGCGACCAGCCAAGCGCCAGCAGCCACAGGCCAACTGCGCATTTCACCCTGCGCAATGCACCAACGCCTCAGCCTAGCGACGACCTGCCAAAGGCGAGAAGCCCATGCCCAATGGCGCATTCTTGCCATCATTTTTACCACGGTATGGCTTTCGGCAAGTGTATCGTCCCAAGAGGTGCATAAACCTCTACACGAAGGCTGGACCTTTTGCCAAGTAGGGAAGGAGCAATGGTATCCGGCTGAAGTCCCCGGCGTGGTGCATACCGATCTGCTCCGCAACGGCCTGATCCCCGACCCGTACCTCGGCAGCAACATCGAGAGCGTTCAGTGGATCGAGAACGAGGCATGGATCTACAAGCGCACGATCAACGCGACCGACATGCTGCTGAAGAACGGCCATGTCGATCTCGTCTTCAAGGGGCTGGACACTTTCGCGGAGGTCTACCTGAACGATTCGTTGCTCGGCAAGGCCGACAACATGTTCCGGACCTGGGAGTGGGACGTAAAAGACCTTCTGAAGCTTGGTGACAATGAATTGAAAGTGATCTTCCGCAGCCCGATCAAAGAAGGTGCGAAACTGCGCGATGCATACGGCATCCAACTACCGCACGACAATGACCCCATCGGCATAAGCCCCTATATCCGCAAGGCGGCCTACCAATTCGGTTGGGACTTCTGCCCGCGACTGGTCACGAGCGGGATCTGGCAGGGAGTGGAGTTGAGGGGTTGGAGCAAGGCGAGGATCGATGGTGTGGACATCAGGCGAGTCCCAGATCCAATGTCCGGGCAGCGCATTTGGTTGATGCCCGCTTTGGAGATCGACGATCGTGGACGCCCCGTGGTAAAGGTCTTTCTAGATGGAGCGTTGATCTCCGAAGCCGTGGACATGTCGATGGCGCACTCCCGGCGGCAAAGCCCGTTGGTCATTACCATGCTGGACCCTGACCAATGGAACGCATGGTGGCCAAATGGATCAGGTGATCAAGCGATGCACCACCTGAGGATCGAAGCATGGTCCGGGAAGAAACTTCTATCTGTATGGGAGGACCAGGTCGGGTTCCGCGAGGTGAGTTTGGACCAGACCACGAACGCCGAAGCCAAGGCGTTCACTTTCGTTCTGAACGATTCGATAGTCTTTGCCAAGGGGGCGAATATGATCCCACCGCTGATGTTCCCAACTGAACGAAGCGATAACGAATGGATAAAGCTCGTGAAACAGATGCGCGAAGCGAACATGAACATGGTGCGTGTATGGGCGGGAGGTGTGTATCCTCCCGAAGCGTTCTTCGATGCCTGCGATACGGCGGGGATCATGGTGTGGCAGGACATCATGTTGGCGAACATGGCACCGGGAAACAGGGAGTTCACTCAGAATGTGCAAGGGGAGGTGGAAGATCTAGTGAGGCGGATCCGACACCACCCATGCGTGGTGCTCTACTGCGGCAACAACGAATTGGACGTTGCTTGGAACAATTGGGGCTGGCAAGAGCGCTATGCACTGCACGGCGAGGATTCAAGCATGGCGATGTTCCACCACCGGGGCTTGTTCCAAGTGCACATCCCAACGTCCATCGACCTATTCGCCGGTGATGATGTTCCCTACACCACCACCAGTCCCCTCAGCAACTGGGGCAACACCGAAGGCCTCAAGAACGGCGACCTCCACTACTGGGGCGTCTGGCACGGAGACAGCACGTTCGCCAGCTTCAAGAACAACGTCGGCCGCTTCGTAAGCGAATACGGCTTTCAGAGCTACCCGGATAGTGCGCTGCTGGCCAAGTACATCGACCTCAAGGATCTCTACCTCGGTAGTCCGGCCCTAACGCGTCTTCAGCGCAGCTACAAGACGGATAAGCCTATCTGGGATGCTATCCACCGCGAATTGGGCGTGGAACCGAAGACGCTAGGGGAGTTTATCGAGGCCAGCCAAGAAGTGCAAGCCAAAGCCTACCGCATGGCGGCCGAAGCGCACATCGCCACCCAGCCGCATTGCATGGGCACACTGCTTTGGCAATTGAACGACTGTTGGCCGGGACCCAGTTGGAGCATCATCGATTACGAGGGTGAACCGAAACCGGCCTACGATGCAGTGAAGCAGGCGTACGGAAGGCCATAGGGCACGATCCCAGAGGGTTAACCCGTTGCGCGGTCGTTGGGTTTCCAAGACCATCTTCGGTTGGGCGCTCAAAGGGCGTGCACACAGGTCATGATCGCTACCTTAGCCCACGAACAGGACACCCAAAACCAGACAGAATGATACGACTTGGACGCTCTTTAGCATTCGCCCTCCTTGCCACGGCCGCAGGGCCTTGGACCGGAGTCATGGGCCAAGATTGTTTGAATGAAACACTCTTCCCTGGTCAATCCATTACCCCGAACAACTTCGGGCTGGTGACCACCATTGCCGCCAACAGCTACGAACAGGAGTATTCGCGGATCACAGGCATAATGGCCGGTGGACAATACGAGTTCACACTCGGCTCAGGTGGTTATGTCACCGTGCGCGAAGGCACTTATGATGGTGCCGTTATCGGGCAGGGAACTTCTCCCGTTACAGTGACCTCCAACAGCACGGATGACCTGTTCGTGCATTGGAACACGGACGAGACTTGCGGTACGGAGGCACTCCCGTTCGCAACGACCGTGCAACTGATGCTGGACTGCACACCGGCAACCTTCACCGTTGACTATGCGGAGGATTGCATTGCTGGCACCTTCACCATTCTTTTGGACATCACCAATACCGGTGATGCAGCCACAGTGGATGTGATCGTGGACCTGGACGGATCGCAGAACACAATCGTCGATGTAGGGACCGGAATCCTGGAGCTTGGGCCCTTCGCGAACGGCTCCCAGCCGGAAGTGACCGTTGCCCACGATTCGGATCCTATGTGCAACATCCCAATGGGGGTGCTGGCGCCGTTCACCGGTTGTCCGATCGCCGTGGACTGCGGTTCCGGTGACTTGGTGCAAGGCGAGTTCTGCTATGCGAATGCCGAGACCCGGACATGGCTCTATGAAGGGTCTTCCTCCGGTACGCTCCGCATCGAGTTCTTTCAAGGTGCGGTGGCTTTCAACGACCAATTCCGGGTATACGCCGGTCAGGACAATACGGCCCCCTTGTTGTTCCAACACGACATCAACGACACCGAGGATCTTAGCGGCTTGGTGTTGTACTCCTCCAGCGGGTACCTCTATATGGAGCTGATCTCCGATGATTTTACAAGCTGTGATGATGGTGGTTTCCAAGTGGACATCCTTGTTTGGGAAGTTGGTTGCGGCCAGTGCCTGTTGCCTGAAGGAACCGCTTCTTTTACTACGGATTGCCCTTCGGAGAGCTTCACGGTCGATGTGGACATCACCGGTTTGGGCGATGCCCCTACCGCCACGATCGTCTATACCCTGAATGGTGGTGTGGCACAGAACGTGATCGACCTTGCCGTTGGGATCACCCAGATCGGACCCTTCGCGAACGGCGATTCCGTTAGTGTAGCGCTCCAGAACGGCGCGAACGACTTCTGCACGGTGGACCTTGGGGTATTCGCTGATACAGGGTTGTGCCCGAACCTGATCACCTGTGGCGCACCTGCCGAGGAATTGAGCTATTGCTATCTCCCGAACGATGCGCGCACTTGGTTGTACCAATCCGTCGGCACTGGTACGTTGCGCTTGAAGTTCACGCGCGGCACCATCGAGAGCAACAACTGGGATGACATCCGGATCTATGACGGATCTGATAACACGGCTCCTTTGCTTTTCGAGCATATCGAACTGAGCAGCTACAACCTCGGACCGGCAGGCAGCGCGATCAACAACGTCATCCCCCGTTATTATGGGATCGATGTATTCGGCACAGGTGGTTCCTTGTTCATGGAGATCAGTTCCGACGGATCCGGCCAGTGCGGAGGCGATTTCCCGAATGTGGATTACGATTCGTGGGAGTGGGAAGTGTCCTGCTTGGATTGTGACCTGCCAGTGGTGGACTACACCGTGTTGGATGATTGCCCCAATGATCAGTTCAGCATCCCCGTTGAGGTCGTTTCCACAGGTGATGGCAGCATCGTGAACATCGTCTATACCGTGAACGGTGGTGTTGCGCAGATGGTCATCAATGTCGGTGTCGGTACTGCTGACCTCGGTCCATTTGCCGTGAACGACACCGTATTCGTGGTGGTCGAGCATGAGAGTAGCGCACTATGTAACATCGAGTTGGGTAACATTACCGATACGGGAGCATGCCCGCTGCTGATCGATTGCGGAACGGAAGTGGCCGACTCCGTATGCTATATCAACAATGCTGACCTGCGCTATTACTACCAAGGCACGGGCACCTTCCCCTTGGGCCTCTTCTTTGATTCGGGTCTGCTCTTCTTCAGCGATTCCATCTACGTTTACGACGGAGGCAACTTCGATGCTCCCGTCCTCTTCGCTGGCACGAACGAGAATCTCACCAGCCTCTTCATCAACACAACGAACCCGGAACACCGCTTGGCGATCCGGATCATCGCCAACGAATTCACCTCCTGCGAGGATGGATTCGGATCGGAACAGCTCAGCTGGCGTGTAGCTTGCTTGGATTGTGTGCCGGCCTCTGTTGAGTTCAATATCGTGGAGGATTGCGCCAATTCCCAGTATTTCGTTGATGTCGTGATCTCCGATCTTGGCACGGATCTCGAAGCGGGTATTGCAAGCACTGTGCTGCCGGACACGATCTACATTACCGCTCCGGGCACAACACAACTTGGACCATTCGTTGCGGGCACCCAGCAGGCGTTGACCGTAGTGAACGATGCGAACTCACTCTGTAACGTATTCAGCGGAACCATCGTGAACCCACTCTGCCCGACGCTGATCGATTGTCCTGGTCCGACCTTGGAGGAGACCTACTGCTACGAGCCCAACGACCTGCGCGCATGGGCCTACGAACTCGTGGGCACCACGGGGACGTTACGCCTAACCTTCACGCAAGGGACCATCGAAAGCCATACTTACGAGGACCTTCGCATCTACGATGGGCCGGATAACTCGGGTACGTTGCTGTTCGACCACACCAATTTCTCGACCTACAACCTCGGTCCGGTCGGCAGTGCCGTGAACAATGTGCTTACTACCTATTATACCATAGACGTCGGTTCAACCACCGGACGTTTGTACATGGAGATGAGCTCCGATGGTTCTGTGCAATGCGGTGGCGAATTCCCCGCGCCGGACTATGACTCTTGGGGCTGGAACGTTTACTGCATCGATTGCACCACACCACAGGCATCGTTCAACATCATCGAGGATTGCGTACACCGCGCATACTCAACGGAGGTGATCATTACCGAAGAAGGTGATGACGCTGGCCTGATCCTGACGAACGACATCACGGGTGAATCCATCGCTGACGCAACCGTTGGTGTGTACACCTTCGGACCATACGACGTGAACGACACCATGGTCTTCCGCGTCACGAACCAGGACTACGAGCAATGCCGTACGATCAGTGATTCGGTGACCGTGATGAGCGAAGAGTGCGTCTCGGTGACCTGCGGCTTCGACAACTACGAGTACTGCTACGAGAACGATGAGGACCGTTGGTACACCTACCGTTCGGCGCAGGGCGTGCCAATGACCATCGCTTTCCTGCAAGGCCAGCTCTTGGCCGGCGACCGGATCGAGGTCTATAACGGTGCTGACGAAAGCGTGCTACCTGCCCTGTATTCGGGGAATAACGGCGGTAATCTTACCGGCTTCGCGATCAACTCACAGAACGTGACGAACACCATCACCCTGCGCATCTTGAGCGATGCAAGCGGATCTTGCGAGGACGGTGGAGTGAATACTCCTTTGCGCTGGACCGTGGCCTGCGGCGCTGTGGGCCTGGTCGAGGTGACGACCGATGACTTCTCGGCATATCCCAACCCAACGCAAGGTCTTCTGCAGATCGAACTGGGCAGCAAGGTGACCGGGGCCGTTCAGTTCCGGTTGTTGGACATGAGCGGTCGTGTGGTGATGGACCAACCGTTGCTGATGAACGGTGGTACGCGCAACACTGTTGATCTCCGTGGACTGCAAAGCGGCAATTACATGGTGCAACTGACCACCGCGAAGTGGGTGAAGACCCAACGCGTGCAGCTGGCGCGTTGATCGATCTCTGTAACGACAAAGAACCCGGCGCAAGGCCGGGTTCTTTGTTTTCGTCACCACCGTTCGTTATGGAAAGTCTTTTCCGCTCATCGCTATCGCGGGAGAAGTGATGCCCGAGGTCCCGTCATCGACGGTCCTTCCCGCGAAGGCGAGAACACTCACTGACCTTTATCTTCCTCACTCCACCTCCAACAACACCTCGTCCGCAAAGATCCAAGTTGTGCCTCCCTTGCCCGGATGCCAGTCCGGACAAGGCCCAGCGTTCCGAGCGATCACCTTCACAAAGCGCGCTCTCTTGGCCAAGGGAACGGTCATCAGTTCGCGGGTCAACGCATCGGTGGCATTGCGCGGCACATCATGCGTCACAGTCGCCGTGCTCCATTGGCGACCATTCGCACTGAATGCGAATTGAACATCGACGGGCAACCAGATCCATGCGCGCTGATCCTGCAGGACGCTTAAGCCCGCGCGCTTCACCTTCATCGGTTTTCCCAGGTCGATCGTCACCAGTACATCCTGGTCGCGGTAACCCTGCCATTCGCCGGTGCGAAAGTCCTTACCTCCACGCAGGCCATCGATCAAGGCTTGGTCGCCACCGGCGGAATATTCATTCGCATAGGTGCTGCCGAGTTCGATGGTGCGATCACCATCGATCTTATGGAATTGTGCGATGCTTGGAGCACTGCCTGCGCTGGTTGCTTCCACCGAACACGAGCCGTTAATATGGAAGGTGCCTTTGTAGATGAACGCCGTGGTGTCTTTCTCGGTCCGAATGACCACAAGCGCGGCACCATCGCTAACGATGTTCACCGCCAAGCTATCCCGGAAAACGGGCGATCCCGCACTTATGATCGGGGCGATGGGTAGCAACACGGGTGGTGGGTCGTCGCTGCTTATGCTTACAGTGGTAGCGGGTTTGGCAACACGGTTGCGGTCGAAGCGGAGCTCTCCTCCGTGGACAAGTTCTGCATGTGCGATCTGGAGCGGTGGGGTGCTCTGGTAACGGATACCGCTTCCATCGTCCATTACAGGTGGCGTGTCATCATCCGTATCCTGCGGTTCTGCACCTTCGATCTGCGCCCAAGTGCTGTC
>Ga0209181_10002683_pt1 | contig 28715 bp, 27 predicted proteins | sample MAT05_FD_187208 | JGI IMG/M metagenome (GOLD analysis project Ga0209181, IMG submission 187208) | Freshwater microbial communities from Lake Fryxell liftoff mats and glacier meltwater in Antarctica - MAT-05 (SPAdes) (version 2) | ecosystem: Environmental > Aquatic > Freshwater > Ice > Liftoff...
AGGCGGCGAAGTCCATGCAGTTGCAACTCGAATTGATCAGCCGTAAACAAGCCAAGCATCATCAGCGCGCCGAACTCTCAGTGCTGACCATCGCTACGCGAGTCATTTCAAGCCCGACATTGATGCGTAGAATCGGCAATCCTCTTGCGTTCATCCATAGGTTGCGATCTCAGGCGGCTTCCGCTTGTAATCCACAACTCGCAGCGCCATGATTCGTGGGGAAACCTCAGAGCCTGGCCCCTTATAATTGCAAGAAATAAACAGGAGAATGACGTGAGAAATTATAAAACGGTAGGAGCTTGGATGATGGTAATTCTGGCCGCAGCGATGATGATGGGGTGTTCCAAAAAAATTGATTTTCACGAAGAAGTACTACTTAGTGATGGTACGAAAATAAAGATAAATCGTTTTGACCATCTTCGTAGAGCCTGTGAAAGCTTTTCATGCGATTGGGCGCTGGATTTTTCTGAAATTCAGATTGAGGGGGCTCGCTACGTGAGCTGGAAAAAAAGACTTATTCCACTGCTACTTGATAAATATCGAGATAGATATTTTCTTATAACAACAATAAGCAGTTGTCGTGATAAGGAGTTTGGTAACCCTAAACCAGCATACATACAATTCGAATTAACTGAGTCAGGGTGGATAAAGAGCGAGTTTAATCCCATTTTTTATGGGCGAACTGCCAATCTTCTTATTGCTCCAGATTGGGATGCAGGTGAGGTAAGAATGATAGATGTGCCAACCAAAGAATCTAGGAACAAGATGGCCGGCGTACCGAAATTTTTGAAAACGTTGTCACCAGTTACGATTAACAATTGCTAATCACTTAATAGTCAGGAAGCTTATATGCCCAGCGAATTAGAGTACGCTCAACTTGCAATCCGTGTTTACAGAACAATGGGGTCAGGTCTTTCATTATCACATTTCATATTCTCGACACCAACTAAATGGGCCAGGCTCCGAATGGCACTTATTAACGGAAATTGACATAAATATCAGGCGTTTGAGAAATTAATGCGAGCCTGGCCCCTTTAATTACTCGAGCACAGAGCAGGTTCGCAGCGCAGAGGAAAGCTTGGCTTTTAGTCGTGCAGTTCGTGAGATGCAATTACAACTTGCTGACTCGTTGTACTTCGATTGGGACCACCGAATACGAGAGCGATACAACGAGCGAGAACAGGCATATAGCTGGAAGTGGCCTACGAAAACTCCTCCGGCGGCTCAATGAAGTCTGGGATTTTAATTCCATTAAACTCCTTACTTTCATCCCTTCCTAGGCAAGAGATAAAGCACGAGTAATTCGCTATTACTCAGCGCAACGCAAACCTCTAGAACATTGGGGTCAGGTCTTTCATTATCACATTCATTTCCACGATGCTTCCTCATACACTTTAACCAGTCGTCTCACTGCGTTTTCTGCGGAACCTGCACAAAAACTTCGTCCTACTTGATTAGCCCTAATTCAAAGCGTGCGCTTTCTTCGATGGCTTCGTAGCCGGTCTTGGGAAATTAATGCGAGCCTGGCCCCTTATAATTACGACATCCAAATAGGCGACACCGGCAACGACGCCCTCATGGGCGGCGCAGGCAAAGACATCCTCGTCGGAGGGGGGGAATGACAACATCTATGGTGATGTAGCGACCATCACAGCCCAACCCGACTGGGAACTGAAGCGCAGCGTAACGACAGAGGATGACGTCACCACCTACATAACAGAATGGCTCAACGCCACCGCCAACTTTACCGCCAGTGGTGATGACCTGATCTATGGGGGAGCTGGAGACGACTGGGTATCCGCCGGGGGTGGTAACGACATTGTGTATGGCGAATCGGACGCGGATGTGATCTTCGGCGATGCTGGAGACGACATGCTGCTGGGTAGCACGGGCAATGATGTGTTGAGTGGCGATGATTTGGATTATGGGACTTACGACTTGGCGGGGGTGTTGCATGGGAAAGACTACCTGTGGCAGAGCATGCCCAAGGCCCGCATAGAATGGCGCTCTCCAGCCTATGCCTGAAGAGTCAATACGGGCGGGGCTTCTAGGCTGGTATCACAAGAATGGAGTTAAGCGCGTAGAACAAATCTTCTGAATGGTGCTGTCATGCTGGAGTAATTCTAATTAGTCATCATCCGTTCTTAACCTTAACTCGCCACAAAGGCACCAAAGTGCCCTATACAAAATGAATAAATGGGGGTAAGTTTCGCGGCGCAGTGTGGCTGTCTTGCTAGAGATTATTGACACAACAATCCTTGGTTTTAATTTCAAGCTTACTGGAGTACTTAGAGATGGGTGGTTTGCTTATTTTAGTTTTAGCAGGGCTATATCTGTGGATTGCTTACAAAGTAGTGCGTCGCGCTCCACCTGTTTGGGGCAAGGTGCTAGCGATTGTGGTGATTGTACTTATTCCTACCGCAGATGCTGTCTATGGGCGAATGAAGTTAAGACAGATATGTGCAGTGGAAGGGGGGCTCAAAATTTATAAAACGGTTGAGGGAGTCGAGGGGTTTTATCTTAATGACATGCCGTTACATCAAGAATGGATTACAAAATATGGATATAAGTTTGTAGAAGGAAAGGGGCTTGATGGTTCCTCGACGCGTCTTGGTTGGGGAAAAGACGGCAACGTAGTAGAAGAAAAAAATGTGACTTTGTTTAGTAGATATCAATACGAGTATTACGCTAACGAATATGGTTTGGGTTTCAAAAGGGTAGAGCATCAAGTGAAAGATTCGGAGACAAACCAAATCCTTGCACGGAATCTCAATTTTACTTTTGAGGGTGGGTGGGCCGAAAGATTTATTGCTTCATTATATGCCGCAAAAGGATTTGCTGGTGCTTGTCAGCAAGGACCAGCATTAATTGTGTTACCGACTTTTATTACCAACATACTAAACCCAGTGACTGGAAAAAAATAACATGTCTATTTCTACGCAGCTTATGCAGATGTACGCTTGGATGGCACAGGCTTCCTACCGTGATCTAGCAGAGCGCGATAAGGGGCCAGGCTCGCATTGTTTTGAATTAAGCCCTCAGCTCTCAAAACAGATGCTCCGAAAACCGTGTCCAAATATGGATAAATGGGGCTTAACTTTTCCATTTAATCGAACACCCGATGCTCGGAATCTGTTCGCGCGGGCCTATGCCGGTGGTGGCGATTTCAGTCATTGCTTCGAAGAGATCGCGCTTGGCATCGACAACAGTTTCTTTGCGTGAAGCGTCGAGTCGGCCGCGGTATTGCAATTCCAGCTTGTTGTTGAAGCCAAAAAAATCCGGGGTGCAGACGGCGCCGTAGGCTTTGGCGACTTCTTGCGTTTCGTCTATTAAATAATGAAAAGGGAACTCTAATTCGAGCGCGATGCGCATCATATTGTCGAGCGAGTCTTCAGGATATTCCGTGGCGTCGTTGGACATGATCGCGACGGCATTGACCCCATGAGTTTGGAGTTCTTTACAGTCGCGTACGATGCGATGAATGACCGCCTTTACGTAAGGACAGTGATTGCAGATAAACATAACCAGCAATCCATTCGTGCCCGCGAGCGATTCGAGGGTGTGACGCTTGCCATCAGTGCCTAAAAGATTAAAGTCGCGGGCTTTCCTGCCAAAATCGCAGAGTGGTGTATTTAGGCTTGCCATGCTGTTTCCTGAATATAATGACGCCATGAGTTTACGCTTCTTCTGTGACATGCCGCTGGTTGCCCAGCAAGAGATTGATTTGCCTGAGGCTGCGGCACATCACGCCCATCGTGTATTGCGCTTAAAGGTGGGCGATGCCTTAACGGTTTTCAATGGTCTAGGCGGCGAATATCCCGCGAAAATTGTGGGTGCGAGTCGTCATGTGCGCGTGCTGTTGGGGGAGCAGATTGAGCGGGAGCGCGAATCGCCGCTCAATATCACGCTAGTGCAGGGCTTGCCTGCCAGCGACAAAATGGATTGGATTATTCAAAAAGCGGTGGAGCTGGGTGTGTCACGCATTGTGCCACTGGCCGCAACACGAAGCGTGGTGCGGCTCTCCGGGGATCGCGCTTTGCGTCGTGTGGAGCATTGGCAATCGGTGGCCGTGTCTGCATGTGAGCAATGCGGACGTAATCGAGTGCCTAAGATTGAGCCGTTATTCGAGATGCGCTCATGGTTGGCCCAGCTACCTAAAGCTGCGGATTCGAAAAGTGAAACTCGCTTGTTGTTTTCACCTGAGGGAAAACAGCGTTTGAGCGAGTTTTGTTCACCCGCCATTTTGGGTGCGAGCGCGAACATTGTTTTGCTCATTGGCCCAGAAGGGGGGCTAACAGCCGAAGAGGAGCTAGCCGCACAAACAGTGGGTTTCCAAGCTGTGTTGCTCGGGCCGCGCATTTTGCGTACGGAAACAGCCGGTTTGGCAGCGCTGGCCGCACTCGCTGCGTTAGTGGGTGAGTTTTGAACGCCATGATAGAACCTAATATGGAGAGCAAAGAATGTTTGAATCCGCCGAGTTAGGCCACAAAATTGATAAGGCATTGTGGGATAAAGCGATGCCGAAGTTGCGCACGGATTTGTTGGATGCGCAGTTTGAGTTGGGCGAGCTGGGTAAATTCAGCGAGGCGAACAAATTTCCCGTCATCATTTTGATCAATGGATTAGATGCTGCTGGCAAAGGCGAGACGGTCAAGCTGTTGAATAACTGGATGGATCCGCGCCATATTCAGAATGTCGCATTTCCTCCCCCTTCCGATGAAGAACGCGAGCGGCCTTTCATGTGGCGCTTTTGGCGCGCGCTGCCGCCTAAGGGAAGCATAGGCATTCTGTTTGGTAATTGGTATACCGACCCGGTTCAAGAACGCGTGGCAAAGCGGAGCAAGCGCGCGGAATTGGATTCGCGCTTAAATGAGATCAATCGCTTTGAAGAAATGCTGGCGCAAGAAGGCGCGCTGGTGCTGAAGTTTTGGTTTCATATCACGGAGGCAATGCAAAAGACGCGCTTAAAAGCATTGGAAAACGACCCCGATACGCGTTGGCGCGTGACCAAAACGGATTGGGCTGCATACAAACAATACGATGAATATCGCCGTGTGTCGGAACATGTACTGCGCCAAACCAGCACCAGCAACGCGCCGTGGATTGTGGTGGATGGGGCGGACGAACATTACCGTTCGCTGATGGTGGGGAATACGCTACTTGGAGCGATACGCCAGCGCTTAGCCATTGAAAAAAGAGCCGAGCAAGACATAGAAAAAGAAAAGGGTGGCGCTAATGAGGACGTAGCTAATCCGGCAGCCGCGATGAGTAAAGCAAAGGCAAAAATAGCGGCAGAAAAAGTGGTAGAAAAAGTAGCAAAAAAAGCGGCAGAAAATTCGTGGGATTCACGCAGCCATGCCGCGCCTTTGCCCGCAGCCTTGGGCGACCGAGACTTGATTAACACACTCAATATGAAGTTGAAGCTCTCGAAGAAATTATTCGAGAGCGAATTGGAAAAATATCAAGGTAACCTTGCTTTGCTCACACGCCGAGCGGCTTTTAAAAATCGTTCGCTCATTATCGTGTTTGAAGGTAATGATGCCGCAGGTAAGGGCGGTAGCATTCGTCGTGTAACGGGTGCGTTTGATCCGCGCCATATTGAAGTTCATCCCATCGCCGCACCCAGCGAGGAGGAGCGCGCCCAGCCTTATTTATGGCGCTTTTGGCGACGCATTCCGCGCACTGGTCGCGTGGCGATTTTTGACCGTTCTTGGTATGGGCGCGTATTGGTCGAGCGTGTCGAGGGCTTTTGCGCCGAGAATGACTGGATGCGTGCTTATACGGAGATTAACGATTTTGAAGATCAGTTGATTGCCGATGGCGCGGTCGTTGTGAAGTTCTGGCTAGCGATTACGCCGGAGGAGCAGCTAAAGCGTTTTAAGTCGCGCGAGAAAACAAATTTTAAACGTTTCAAAATCACGCCTGATGATTGGCGTAACCGAGATAAATGGAATGCTTACGAACGCGCTGTGTGCGACATGATAGACCGCACCAGCACTGAGAATGCACCGTGGACGCTGGTGGAAGCGAATGACAAATATTACGCCCGCATCAAGGTGTTGAAAACGATATGCGAAACCTTGGATCGGGCATTGAAAGATTGAAAAGGCCTGGGCCATGGGAACTTGGGACTTTGGAGCCATAGACCCGCGCCTAGCGCGGTAGGTAGCCACTATCCTATGTTCAAAACGGCGAGTTAATCGACGAAAGGCCAGCCTCTCGAAACGAGTGGCAAATAGACGTGACATATTCCCGCCCTAGGCTTATAGGCATCAGTTAGAATTAAAAGAATATGTGGAATATGACATTAAAAATACGCCCGTCTAGTGAGCCTCGACCATGATTTTGCCCGACCAAACCACGCAATACGTTTCTTGGTTTCGCCAAGCGGCGCCGTATATTCATGCGTTTCGTGGCCGCACCTTTGTCATTGGTTTTGGTGGCGAGGTGGCGGTGGGTGCGCTGGCTCAATCACTCGCACAAGACTGCAATTTGCTGGCTGCGCTGGGTATTCGGCTGGTGCTAGTGCATGGCGCTCGCCCTCAAATTGAAGCTGAATTAAAGCGGCGAAATTTAGAGACGCGTTATCACCAAGGTCTGCGCGTAACAGACGCAGATGCGCTGGAGTGCGTGAAGTCGGCCATGGGTGTGACGCGTTTGGAAATCGAAGCGCTTCTCTCCCAAGGCCTGCCGAATACGCCGATGGCCGGCGCCTATATGCGGATTACGGGTGGAAACTTCATTACTGCCAAGCCGATGGGCGTGGTGGATGGTGTCGATTACCAATATACCGGCGCTGTCCGCAAAATTATGGCCGAAGAGATTAATGCCGATCTCGACCAACAAAACGTCGTCCTGATTAGTCCTGTAGGCGTTTCACCCTCAGGAGAAGTCTTCAACCTCAGTATGGAAGAGGTGGCGGAGACAGTAGCGATCGCTGTTAAAGCGGAGAAGCTGGTTTTCCTCTGCGATGCGCCCGGTGTAACGGATGCCAAAGGTAAGTTGTTGGAAGAGCTAACAGCCGACGAAGCCGACAAAATCCTTAAGAAACCCAAATTGCTCACTGAAGACCTAGGCCTTTTCTTGCCGCGCTGCGTGCGGGCTTGTCGAGCTGGCGTGAATCGCGCCCATTTAGTGGACCGCGATATCGACGGTGGCTTGATGTTGGAACTCTTCACGCGCGAAGGCGTAGGCACGGTCATTACGCGCGACACTTTGGTTGAGTTGCGCGATGCCAGCGCCGATGAAGTGGGCGCTATTGTTGGTCTGATAGCGCCACTGGAAGCCGACGGTACGCTGGTACGGCGTGGCCGCGAATTACTGGAAATGGAAATTTCACGCTTCTCAGTGTTAGAACACGATGGCATGGTGTTGGGCTGTGCGGCGTTGTATCCGTTCAGCAAAGAGAAATCGGCCGAACTGGCTTGTCTGGCGGTGGCACCGGAATACCGCCGCGCCGGTTATGGCGAAAGATTGTTGCAACACGTGGAGGCGAGAGCGAAGAAAGCCGGGTTGAAGCGCATGTTCGTATTAACCACACGCACCGCCCAGTGGTTTACTGAACGGGGGTTTAAAGAGGCTGATCCTGAAGCGCTACCCCGTGAAAAGCGCGAGTTATACAACTGGCAACGGCGTTCTAAAGTTCTGGTAAAAATACTGTAGTACGAATATTGCAGTGCGAATATTGCAGTGTGCATTGGGCGCACTGCAAAAGTCGGCCATAGAGTCGATGTTAAGTCGGTGACATCTTATGTTCGAAGCACTGATACGCTTTTCAAAATCGTTACGCTTCCGCATGGTAGCGGCGGCCAGCTTCGTACTTATTTTGATGCTGGCGGTACTCATCGGCAACAGCGTCCGGCTCATGGATTCTGCACTAAGGGATCGTGAGAATCATCGCTTGAATGATCTCCAAGTTTTATTCAATGCGGCCTTGTCTGAGCCCATGGGCGAAAAAGACTATCCCGCCATAACCCGCCTAGTAAAGTTGTTGCATCAAGATAAAGGCATCAGTTACCTAGTGCTGGTCGACCCCACGCAACGTGTCGTGGCGTCGCAAGGGTGGGAAGAAGGCAAGACTCTGCCCAAACATTACAAAAACTTTGCCGAGCTTCCGATAGGCGCAGAGCGTTTCGACGGCATGGCGCACTTGATGGTGGGCACGCGCGAAGTAGGGCAGTTGTACTTCGGTTTCGACGTACATTTCCTTTCCACCGCAAACAGTCAGTTGTTATGGCAAAGCATGGCCATCGGATGGGCCGCTTTTGTCATGACACTGATTTTTCTTTCCATTATCGGTTATTGGTTAACGCGTGATTTACGTCAATTGCAAAGTGGCGTTGCAGCACTGGAAGGCGGCGAAGTTGCGGTGCGTTTGCCGGTGAGTAGCGATGACGAAATTGGCTCACTCACCAGTGCGTTTAACCGCATGGCGCAGGCGCTCGAAGAGCGGGTAGATGCTTTAAAGAAAAGCGAATCACGTTTCCACGCCATTGCGGATTACACCTATGGCGTTGAGGGTTGGTTTAACCCACAAGGCAAGCTTATTTGGATCAATCGCTCGGTTGAGCGGGTGACGGGCTACTCGCCCATGGAGTGTTTACTCTCGCCCAAATTAATCGACATGCTGGTCTTTGAAAAAGACCGCAAGCACGCACTCTCTGTTTCTCTCAAAGCACTGCGCGGTAGCACAGGTGAAAACTTTGAGATTCGGTTGCAGCATACAAACGGTGCCGCGGTTTGGGTGGCTATTAACTGGCAGCCCATTTATGGCGCGAATGGCGAAAATCTAGGTCTGCGTGTTTCTGCTGACGAAATACAAAGTCGAAAAGAAGCCGAGTTGAAGTTACTAGATACCGTTGTCGAGTTACGTCGCGCCCAAGCTCTGAAAGAGTATTACCTTACGCACAGTAACGAAGAACGCTCGCGCCTTGAGGCGCTGATAAACGTGATGAAAGTCGGCGTGCTTTTTGTGGATAGCAATCGGCGCATTGTTTGTATTAACACAGCGTCGCGGCGGATTTGGGGCATTCCTGAAGATGAAAACATGGCGGGTGTACGCGATAGCGCGTTACTCGAGCGTACTGCAGTGCTGCGTGAAGATGATGCGGCTTATCGGCGACACATTGAAGAGGTGGTCGCGGGTGTCAACGTGAGCGAACCTTTCGATTTCCGCGTGCGCGATGGCCGCACTATTACCGATGTCACCGCCGTGGTTCCTGGGACAAAGCCTGGCCAATACATCGGCCGCGTATGGATTTACGAAGATGTCACCCGTCAAAGAGAGTTGGAGGCTGAGTTACTTCAGCTTGCGGAACGTGATCCGCTGACCAATCTTTATAACCGTCGGCGCTTCCATGAGCAACTAGACCGCATCATTGCGGATGCTAGCCGCCGCAAAGCGCAAGCAGGCTTGCTAGCGATTGACTTAGATGGCTTCAAACCCATCAACGACCGTTACGGCCATCAAGCAGGCGATAAAGTTTTAATTACCTTGGCGAACGATGTGGGTGCCACCATCCGTCGTAACGAAACCATATTCCGTCTTGGCGGCGACGAATTTGCCGTGCTTGCGCCCGACACGAATGAAGAACAAATGATCGGCCTAGCGCGTCGCGTGAGCAACACCATTTCAGCGATGAGTTTTGATTTTGGTGATGGCCGGAAAATACAAATTACTGCCAGCCTAGGCATCGCCATTTACCCTGTAGATGCCGATACCAGCGAAATCTTGATCGCACGTGCTGACACAGCAATGTATCAAGCTAAAACAAGTGGTAAGAACCGCTGGGCAGTATTTAAAGATTCCGAAGAAAAAGCCACGGTGACCAAAGGCAATGAACCTAACAAACAAGAAGCTACCGTGACAGCAGCCACGAAACCAAAAGCCTGAAATAACGCAAGCAACAACCCATAACAACACACCCTAGCAACGCTCCGTCAAATAGCACTTCAATTGCCCGCCAACTAACCAACACGAACTCAAGCGCGCTTTAAGCTAGAATCCGTACCTTGCTGCCTATCTCTCCTCTCTCATGCACATCGAGGTTGCGATAGCACCCAACACTACAACACCACAACTGCACACCAAAGGAATCGCCATGACCCGCACAGTAAATTGCATCAAACTCGGCCGCGAAGCCGAAGGCCTAGACATCCCACCCGTTCCCGGCGAGCTCGGTAAGAAGATTTACGAGAATGTGTCCAAAGAAGCCTGGCAAGGCTGGATCAAATTCCAGACCATGCTGATTAACGAAAACCGCTTAAGCCTTGCCGACATCAAAGCGAGGAAATATCTGGCCGAACAAATGGAAAAACACTTTTTCGGTGGTGGCGCAGATGAGATACAGGGCTATGTTCCGCAGGAACACTGAGTTTTAAGAGATGCCCTGAGCTTAGGGTGAAAATGAAAATGAAAATGAAAACGCCGCGCATTGCGCGGCGTTTTCATTTTAACAATGACCTGCGGCATTAACTTTGTAGTTCCAGTAAAACCTCGGGGTGAGATACAGCAACACGAAGCAACATTTTTGCCGCACCAGTAGGCTCACGACGTCCTTGTTCCCAGTCTTGTAAGGTGCGTGCTGAGACACCGAGTAGATGAGCAAAGTCATGCTGCGAAAGGCCCATGCGTGACCGCACTTCAGCGGCTTGGGGCAGTGTTACCTGTGTGACACGAGCAGCTTTGCCAGAGCGCATTTCTCTAACGGATTCCAACAAGTCTTGCTTAAATTTTTCCATTTCAGCGGGCATCTTTAACTCCTTTTTTGAGTTCTGCCAAAAATGTAGAGGGCAGATTGTCGAACTTGGCCTTGGTGTACGCGATCAAAAGCCAGATCGTTTCGTCAGTGGCACAGAAATAAATGACGCGTGCGCCACCCTGTTTGCCTCGGCCTGGACGCGACCAACGAACCTTTCTACAACCACCGCTACCCGGAATTACATCACCCGCCGTGGGATTGCAGGCAATCCATGTAATGAATTCGTGACGCTCTTCTTCATTCCAAATGTCGCTCGCGTATTTCTGGAAAATGGCAGTTTCGGCAACGGTGCGCATAATTTTGATTATACGGCATTGCCGTATTTTTACAAACCTATGAGATTGGGCGCGATATTGAAATGTCGTTTCCTATAACGCGGAAATAATATCAATAGACTACACAGAAGGTTGCCGTCACCGCTTCAAAGTCTTCAACCCATCCGCACTTGCCAACAACGCCACATCCGCGCCGCGCCTTGCAAACAGGCCGTTAGCCACAACGCCGACGATGTCGTTGATCTGTTGTTCAAGTTCTTGTGGATTGAGAATTTGTCGGCCGCGTACATCGAGAATGATGTTGCCGTTGTCGGTGGTGAAGCCTTGTCGTAATACGGGTTCGCCGCCTAGTTTGGCGAGTTCGCGTGCGACGTAGCTGCGGGCCATGGGGATGACTTCGATGGGTAGGGGGAAGTTGCCGAGTACCGGAACGAGTTTGGAAATGTCGGCGATACAGATAAATTTTTGTGCGACGGCGGCGACAATTTTTTCGCGAGTGAGTGCGCCACCACCGCCTTTAATCATCGCCAGATGTTCGGTAATTTCGTCCGCTCCATCCACATAAACGGGAATGTCATCCACGTCGTTGAGATCGAAGACGGGGATTCCGTGTGATTTGAGTCGTTGCGCGGACGCTTCTGAGCTGGCCACAGCGCCGACGATACGGTCTTTCATTTTCGCCAGTTCGTCGATAAACAGATTGGCGGTGGAACCGGTGCCGACGCCAACGATCGCGTCTTCAACGACATAGGCAATGGCCGCACGGGCGGCGGTAAGTTTTAATTCGTCTTGTTTGTTCATGGTGCTTTTTTCTTGGTGGGGGGGAGGTCGGTGCATACACCTTCAAAGGCCTCGGCGGCCATGCCGATGGATTCGCTGAGTGTGGGATGCGGGTGTATGGTTTTGCCGATGTCGATGGCGTCACAGCCCATCTCAATGGCGAGGGCTATTTCGCCGATCAAATCGCCCGCTTGCGTGCCGACAATGCCGCCGCCGACGATGCGATGGGTTTCTGCGTCAAACAATAATTTGGTGAAGCCTTCATCACGGCCGTTGGCAATGGCGCGTCCGCTGGCGGCCCACGGGAACAGGCCTTTTTCGATTTTGATGTTTTGTGCTTTGGCTTGCTCTTCGGTGATACCCACCCAAGCGATTTCTGGATCAGTGTAGGCGACAGAAGGAATCACGGTTGCGTCGAAGAAACGTTTTTCACCAGCCGCCACTTCCGCCGCGACATGCCCTTCATGCACGGCTTTGTGCGCTAGCATGGGTTGGCCAACAATATCGCCAATGGCAAATATGTGCGGGACGTTGGTGCGCATTTGGTTGTCGACTTCGATGAAGCCGCGCTCGCTGACATTCACGCCGGCTTTGTCTGCGTCGATTTGTTTGCCATTCGGTGTGCGACCAACGGCGACAAGAAGCATGTCGTAAGTTTGCTGTTTTGCATTTTCTGGGGATGCGCTCGCACCTTCAGTCTTTTCAACTTTTTCACTCTCGAATGTCACGAGAAGGCCGTCTTTCTTGGCTTCCACGGCAGTCACGCGTGTTTTCAGCATCACTTTGTCGAAATGTTTGGCGTTGCGTTTTTCCCAGACCTTCACCAAGTCACGGTCTGTGCCGGGCATCAGGCCATCGAGCATTTCGACTACGCTCACTTTAGCGCCGAGTGCGCCATACACCGTGGCCATTTCCAGACCGATAATGCCGCCACCCAACACTAATAAATGTTTGGGGATGGCACGCAGTTCAAGCGCGCCGGTGGAGTCGACAATGCGTGGGTCGTCGGGAATAAAGGGCAGCTTCACGGGTTGGCTACCCGCAGCAATGATGGCGTTTTTAAATTGCACTACTTTTTTTCCGGCGGTTGTTTCAACAGCCAGATGATTCGGCCCGATAAATTTTCCGAGGCCTTGCACCACTTGCACTTTGCGCGCCTTGGCCATGCCGGTGAGGCCAAGTGTGAGCTTGCCGACGACGCCCGATTTCCAGTCGCGCAATTTGTCGAGATCAATTTTGGGTGCACCAAAATCAATGCCGTGCGCGCGCATGTCGGCGACTTCATCCATCACCTTCGCCGCATGTAGCAAGGCTTTCGAGGGAATGCAGCCTACGTTCAGGCAAACACCACCCAAGGTGGGATAGCGTTCTACCAGCACGACTTTCATGCCTAGATCGGCCGCGCGGAATGCTGCGGAGTAACCACCGGGGCCAGCACCTAGGACGAGTAAATCGCATTCGATGTCGTGTGGTAAAGCTGCGATAGATGACGCAGTGGTGGGCGGAGCTGAGGCCGGGGCAGTTGAAGATGCCGCTGAAAGACTTGGTGAGGAGGCAGGAGAAGGTGTAGTAGTAGAAGCAGCAGTCGCAGAAGGTGACGCCGCCGCAGTCGGTGCTAGCGCATCTGCTGGGCCGCTTTGAGTTGCCGCTATGGGCGCTTCATTGGGCGCTTGCTTGGGCGTTTCAGTTTTGTCCGTAGCTGAGCTGGGCTCTAGTTTCAGAATAAGCGTACCCGCAGAGACTTTGTCGCCCACCTTGAGTTGCAAGGATTGAATAATCCCAGCGCTCGGCGCGGGAACTTCAATAGTGGCTTTGTCGGATTCTAAGGTGAGGAGCGGGGTGTCGACATCAATCTGATCGCCGACTTTGACGAAGACTTCAATTACGGGCACATCTTTAAAGTCGCCAATGTCGGGCACTTTTACTTCAACTAAGTTTTCTGCTGAATTCGCCACGCTGACTCCCTTTAGTTCTTATGCTTTTTTTAGTTTAACGGTGTGCACTACAAAGGGTGCGGAGGTCGCGGTGTCAAATTCCGCCCCTGCTTCCACGCCGATACGTGCGACATCCGCTGCGGTAGTTTTGGGTCGGTCGTAGGCACCAAACATAGCACCGAGCGCGAAATTGCGGCCAGAGCCGATGCCCCAAAAGCGTGCGTATTCGAAGACTTCACGGTAGGAATACACACCGTAAATCCCGGTGCTGTTTGCAATGATGGCCGTGATTTGCGACGACTCATAGGGGTCGTCGTCTTCTTCTTTGTGGTTGAGGTAACACTGTTCTTTTAAAAGTGGGTGCAATAGCCGAAAGCTCTCGAATACCTCCGTGCGACTACCAAGTTTGAGATGCTCAAACTTAGCGAGCACGCTCTCCATCACTAAGTGATGGGCAGAGCTGCCGCACAGACCAATGTAGGAGTCACGGATATGAATAATTTTGTCGTGCTGACCTTTGTAGTGGTTTGGCAGACGCGTGTCTCCAAAAGTGGTGAGCGTGTCGGCGGCAATGGCAACGGTGCCCCCTTTTTTAACTGCAACAATGGTGGTCATATTCGGTGAGTTCTTTAAAATTAATTACAAAAGTGTGCGACGCATATCGGCAAGTAATTGTCCTAAATAATGAGTGAAACGCGCTGCCGCTGCGCCATCAATCACGCGGTGATCATAGGAGAGCGAAAGTGGTACGGTTAGGCGTGGGACAAAAGTGTGTCCATCCCAAACGGGTTTCATGATGGATTTAGAAACGCCGAGGATAGCCACTTCGGGCGCATTAATAATCGGAGTGAAAGCGGTGCCGCCGATACCGCCGAGGCTGGAAATAGAAAAACAACCGCCTTGCATGTCGGTGGGCGAGAGCTTGCCTTCGCGAGCTTTGGTGGCGAGTGCGCTAGTTTCTTTAGCAATCTCGATAACGCCTTTTTTGTCAGCGTCTCGAATCACGGGAACGACTAAGCCATTCGGTGTTTCTGCTGCAAAGCCGATGTGGAAATACTGTTTGTAGATTAGATTCTGTTCTTCACCTTGCTCTGTTTTCTGCACATCCAAAGAGACATTGAAGTCTGGATATTTCTTCAGCGCGGCAACGGCGGCTTTGATGAGAAAGGCGAGCAGGGTCAGCTTGATGCCCGCCTTCTCATTTTCTTTATTGAGTTGAACGCGCAACGCTTCCAGCTCGGTGATGTCTGCATCGTCAAACTGCGTCACATGCGGAATCATCACCCAGTTGCGCGCCAGATTGGCGCCGGAAATTTTCTGGATGCGTGAAAGCGGCTTAGTTTCAATCGGGCCAAATTTAGTGAAGTCGATGTTGGGCCACGGCAAGAGAGAAAGGCCGCCGAGGCTGGCACTGTTCGTTGCGTTACCGTTACTGTTTGCGCCTCCCACCGTATTTTTCGCCCCAACTAAGGCTTGCTTGACGTAGCTTTGCACATCCGTTTGCAGGATGCGTCCCTTGGGGCCGGTGCCGTTTACCAGGGTGACATCGACACCCAGCTCGCGGGCAAACCGGCGAACGGAAGGACTTGCATGAGATTTATGACCACCCATCATCTCAGCGGCGAGTTCTGCCGGTGTCGGTAACGCGGTGTGCGCGTTGAGTGTCGCCGGAATAGTCTGAGCCGGAGCAGCAGTGTGTGTTGAGCTGGGTGCGGAAGGCAAATTAGTGTGCTCGGAGACCCGCGTGGATATTGCCTCTTGAGGCATCTCTTGGGGAGGGGCTTGAGCAATTTCCGGGGCGTTCTCTTTGGTGCCTTGTTCGACCTTCATTGGCGTTGATTCGGTCGCGTTTGTGGAGCTGGTTTCTAGTGTTAGAACTAGCGTACCCGCCATAACCTTGTCACCCACTTTCAGCTTTATTTCTTTGATCGTTCCTGCGGCGGGTGCAGGCACTTCGATGGTGGCTTTGTCTGATTCTAATGTCAGCAGTGGATCATCGGCTGCAATAGTGTCACCGGCTTTCACCATCACCTCGATGACTGGCACGTCTTTAAAGTCGCCGATATCGGGAATCTTTACTTCGATCAATTGGGTTTTTTCTTGGCTCATGTTCGTATTCCTATTCTTATTCCCTGCTCACTAAATCACTAAACCGAAGTGGGATGCGGTTTGTTGGTGTCGATGCTGTAGAGGGCAATGGCTTCGGACACTTTGGCTTTGTCGATTTGGCCTTCATCCGCCAAGGCTTTCAATGCGGCGATCACGACGTAATGTCGATCCACCTCAAAGAAGCGGCGGAGTTTTTCGCGCGAATCCGATCGGCCGAAACCATCCGTGCCCAAGGTGACATAACGGCGCGGTATGAACGGACGAATTTGCTCGGCAAAGGTGTGTACATAATCTGTCGTAGCGATCACCGGCCCGCGTGTGTCGTTGAGACATTGCTCGACATGCGAAAGCCGTGGCTTCTCTTCGGGATGTAGTAGGTTCCAGCGCGCAGCAATTTGACCATCGCGCGCCAGTTCGTTGAAGCTTGGGCAGCTCCAAATATCACTATCGACGCCCCAATCTTTCTTCAGCAACTCCGCGCCGGCGATGGCTTCACGCAAGATACTGCCCGAGCCGAGGAGCTGCACACGCGGCGCATTGCTGGCCGTACCTTTCTTAAGCAGATACATGCCTTTGAGTATGTCTTTTTCCACGCCTTCTGGCATGGCGGGGTGTTCGTAATTTTCGTTCAGCAGCGTGACGTAATAAAACACATCTTCCTGTTCCTTCACCATCCGCCGCAGCCCTTCTTGCATGACGACGGCGACTTCATAAGCGTAGGTTGGGTCGTAAGAAACACAGTTGGGAATGAGGCCGGATTGAATCTGCGAGTGGCCGTCTTCATGCTGCAAGCCTTCGCCATTCAAAGTCGTACGGCCCGATGTGCCACCGAGCAGGAAGCCGCGCGAGCGTAAATCTCCCGCCGCCCAAATAAGATCGCCCACGCGCTGGAAACCAAACATGGAGTAGTAGATGAAGAAGGGAATCATCTGTACGCCGTGCGTGGAATAAGCGGTGGCAGCGGCGATCCAACTGGCCATTGCCCCGGCCTCGTTAATGCCTTCTTGCAGAATCTGGCCGTCTTTAGACTCTTTGTAGAACATCAATTGGTCAGCATCTTGCGGTGTGTAATTTTGGCCTTCTGACGACCAAATTCCCAGTTGGCGGAACATGCCTTCCATACCGAAAGTACGTGATTCGTCGGCCACGATAGGCACAACGCGCTTGCCGAGCACTTTGTCTTTAGTCAGCGTGTTGAGGATGCGCACAAACGCCATGGTTGTCGAAATTTCACGTCCTTCACCCGACGCTTTGAGCAGCGCATCAAAGGCGGATAAACCGGGCACTTCTAAGGATTCCGCTTTTTGTCGGCGTTGCGGCAAATAGCCGCCGAGTTCCATGCGACATTTGCGCATGTAGTCGATTTCCGGCGTGCCATCGGTGGGGCGAATGTAGTCGAGGTTTTCAAGCTGCTCGTCGGTGAGCGGTAATTTAAAGCGGTCGCGGAAAGCACGCAGCGAGGTGGTGCCCATCTTCTTTTGCTGGTGAGTTATGTTTTGCGCTTCCCCCGCTTCCCCCATGCCATAACCCTTGATAGTTTTCGCCAAGATGACCGTAGGACGGCCTGTGTGGGCCATCGCCGCCGCGTAAGCCGCATACACTTTGTGAGGATCATGGCCGCCACGGTTAAGCCGCCAGATATCGTCGTCCGACCACGTAGCGACCATCGCTTTCAGTTCAGGGTATTTACCAAAGAAGTGTTCGCGCACATACGCGCCGTCTTTGGATTTGAATGTTTGGTAGTCGCCATCTACGCATTCGGCCATGCGTTTTTGCAAGATGCCGGTTTTGTCTTGCGCCAGTAAGGTATCCCAGTAGCCACCCCAAATCACTTTGATCACGTTCCAACCCGCGCCGTGAAAATCGGCTTCGAGTTCTTGAATAATTTTACCGTTGCCACGCACTGGGCCATCGAGCCGTTGCAAATTGCAGTTGATGACAAAAACCAAATTATCTAATTTCTCGCGACCGCCTAACCCAATGGCACCGAGCGATTCTGGCTCGTCCATTTCCCCATCACCCATGAAAGCCCAAACCTTGCGGTTGTCCGTTTTCACAAGACCGCGAGAATGCAGATACTTCATAAAGCGAGCTTGATATATGGCTTGCAGCGGGCCTAGGCCCATAGAAACGGTGGGGAATTGCCAGAAGTCTGGCATCAGCCAGGGGTGTGGATAAGAGGACAAGCCTTTACCATCCACCTCACGGCGAAAGTTGTTCATTTGGTCTTCGCTCAAACGGCCCAACATGTAGGCGCGCGCATAGACACCGGGAGCAGAGTGGCCTTGGAAGTAGACCAAGTCACCGCCGTGGTTTTCAGATGGCGCGTGCCAAAAATGGTTGAAGCCTACGTCGTAAAGCGTTGCTGCTGAAGCAAAGCTAGCGATATGGCCACCCAAGTGAGCGTCATCCTGATTGGCCCGCAACACCATCGCCAGCGCATTCCAGCGGACGAAGGACCGCGCGCGATTTTCCATTGCATAATCGCCAGGTGCAGTCGGCTCCTGATCGGGCGGAATGGTGTTGATGTAAGCAGTGGTGGCTTTGTAAGGCAGATTGATGCCGGAGCGACGGGAGAGGTCAACGAGTTGTTCAATAAGGAAATGAGCGCGCTCCGGGCCCTCGCGATCAATCACTGCTTCTAGCGCTTCTAGCCACTCCTGCGTTTCCTCGGCGTCAGGATCAGTCGCTACAAGGCTGTTAAGTGAAGGGGACACTGGGGGCACGGCAGACATGGTGAATCTCCTAGAACGGAATTGCGTGTTGCATTGAGCGGGTGACTACAACACTTTATTACGGAGTGGTTGCGACGGGAAGAGTCCTTGTTTGAGATCTTTGTGTGACATGTTGGCCGATGCCACCTATTTATAGGGAGCAACTAATCCCTACCACAGGCAGTAAAGCACAAAAACACCGAGAGTTCTAGGTCAGGTGCACAAGAGAATGTCAGGCTACAATTGCCCGCTGATAGGGTGTTTGTTCTACAAACAGCGGTAATGCAACCAATGAATAGCGGGAGAGCGGTGTGATACAAGCAGATTTGTTAGGCAAAGTTGCCGTAGTAACGGGCGCAGCCAGTGGCGTAGGCAAGGCGATTGCCGAGCGCTTAGCGGCCGATGGCGCACAAGTTGTGGTGGCCGACATCAATGACAACTGCGCACAGGTGGCAGAACATATAGGCGGCCTGTTTGTGAAAGGCGATTCAGCCCGACGCGAAGATTGCAAAGCGCTGGTAGATGCCGTCTTAACGCGCTACGGCACGGTGCATATTTTGGTAAATAACGCCGGTTTCCAGCATGTTTCCCCTATTGAGGATTTCCCCGAAGACATGTGGGAGAAAATGCATGCGGTCATGCTTACCGCCCCCTTTCTGCTGACGCGTTACTGTTGGCCAGCCATGAAAAAACAGAACTGGGGGCGGATTGTTAATATTGCCTCCATACACGGCTTGGTAGCATCACCTAATAAGTCAGCCTATATCGCCGCCAAGCATGGCCTGATTGGTTTAACACGCAGCGCAGCGCTAGAGGGCGGGGCGTTCGGGATTACAGCGAATGCCATTTGCCCCGCTTATGTGCGGACCCCACTAGTCGACAACCAGATTGCCGACCAAGCCAAAACTCGCGGGATACCGCCTGAAGAAGTGGTGGAGAAAATTATGTTGGAACCAGCCGCCATCAAACGCTTGATTGAACCGAGTGAAGTGGCTGATTTTGTCGCTTACCTTTGCGCGCCTGCTGCCGGTTCTATTACCGGCGCGGCCTTGACGATGGACTTGGGTTGGACCGCGCGCTGAGCGTAAAAAACCGGTTTCTGTAATAAATACAAATACTTGACTGTGATTGTTGGGCTAGGTGAAATGAATTGTTACAACGTAACAATACTGTCACATTAGCGCAATAAACTGGCGCCTGGTTCAATCAAACAGGAGTAAGTCATGTTCACGAAACACATCAAACTCGCCGTGTCGACAATCGCCCTCAGTATGTCTTTAGGGGTAGTTAGCGGCGCAGTTCAAGCAGCCGAAATCACGGGCGCTGGCGCTTCGTTCCCCGCACCTATCTACGCTAAGTGGGCCGATTCCTATCAAAAAGCGACCTCGAACAAAATCAACTATCAGTCAATTGGTTCCGGTGGCGGCATTAAACAAATCATTGCTAAGACGGTAGATTTCGGCGCTTCGGATATGCCAATGAAGCAAGCTGATCTAGACAAAGATGGTCTTATGCAGTTCCCAACCGTCATTGGTGGCGTGGTGCCTGTGCTGAATGTAACCGGTATTAAGCCTGGTGAATTGCGCCTGACAGGCCCTTTGTTAGCCGACATTTATCTTGGAAAAATAACCAAGTGGAACGATAAAGCAATTGCTGATCTGAATCCAAAAGTAAAGCTGCCTGACCTAGCGATTGCGGTTGTGCATCGTGCTGATGGTTCTGGGACAACGTTTATTTTCACCAATTACCTCTCCAAGCTGAGCCCCGAATGGAAGGCTAAGGCAGGCGAAGGCACCACCGTGCAATGGCCTGCTGGTGTAGGCGGTAAAGGTAACGAAGGTGTTTCTGCCTTTGTTCAGCGCTTGAAAGGTGCAATTGGGTATGTGGAATACGCTTACGCAAAACAAAACAAGATGTCACACGCCTTGTTGCAGAATGCGGCGGGTAATTTTGTGGCGCCAGATGACCTGACATTTAAAGCTGCTGCGGCTGATGCAGATTGGACCAAATCTAGTTTTGGCGAGATCCTCACCAATCAAGCGGGCAAAGAAGCTTGGCCAATTACAGGTGCAACTTTTATCCTGATGCACAAAGTTCAAGCCAAACCTGAGCAAGCTGCAGAGGCACTCAAGTTCTTTGACTGGGCTTACAAAAATGGCGCCAAACAAGCTAACGAACTAGATTACGTTGCACTACCCGACGCATTGGTGAAGTTAATCTATGCTTCTTGGGCCAATATTAAAGATGCTGCTGGCAAGCCGATTTATACAGGCAAATAAGCAGGCAAATAAGCAGGCAAAAGCAAGCAAGCCAATAAACAAGCACATAGTTGATGTAATTTTTTACAGTAAAATTTTGATGCATCGCCTAAAAGCGGTGCATCAATTTACTCTCAGTTAATCCAGTATTTAAGTACCCAAGGGTTTTAGATGACGGCAAAGATTAAACAGCGAAGCTTGGGTGACTTGATATTCTTCAATCTCACCCGTTTCTTTGCACTCCTTACCTTGCTGATGTTATTTGGCATCATCATGTCTTTGGTAATGGGTGCGTGGCCATCCTTAAGCAAGTTTGGTTTTGGATTTCTCTGGAGCGATGACTGGAATCCACCCCAAGAAAAATTTGGCGCGTTGATTCCTATTTACGGGACTGTGGTGACATCGCTGATTGCGCTCATCATTGCCGTGCCTGTGAGTTTTGGCATTGCGTTATTCCTCACCGAGTTATCACCACGTTGGTTGCGTCGTCCGCTGGGTATCGCTATTGAACTTTTGGCCGGGATTCCCAGCATTGTGTATGGCATGTGGGGGTTGCTGGTATTTTCTCCGTTGTTTGCTGAATACGTACAACCTGCGCTGGCTGCAACTTTAGGCAAAGTGCCCTTCCTTGGCGCCTTATTTAGCGGCGCCCCTATAGGGATGGGGTTGTTATTGGCGGGGATTATTCTCGCCATTATGATTATTCCCTTCATTGCTTCTGTTATGCGTGATGTTTTTGAAACCACGCCACCCATGTTGAAAGAATCTGCCTATGGCTTGGGAGCAACAACTTGGGAGGTTGTGTGGGGCGTCGTACTTCCTTACACCAAGATTGGTGTGGTTGGCGGCATCATGCTTGGCCTGGGTCGAGCGCTAGGCGAAACGATGGCGGTGACCTTTGTGATAGGCAATGCCAGCCGACTCGATTCTTTATCCCTCTTTGAACCTGGCAGCAGTATCACATCTACATTGGCTAACGAGTTTGGAGAGGCTAGCCCTGGCCTTCATACCGCAGCGCTGCTTGAATTGGGCTTGATTTTGTTCCTCATCACCCTGGTTGTCATAATGGTTTCCAAGCTGCTTCTACTGCGTTTCTCACGTCAGGAGGGTACGCGTAGTTAGGCTTGTCAGCCTAGGCCCCGCGTGAAAAATAATGGAATTAAGAACACAACGAAAATTAGTTAACTGGATAGCACTCACGCTCTCGCTAATCGCAATGGCGTTTGGGTTGTTCTGGTTGATCTGGATACTATTCACCACTCTGCAACTGGGCGTCAGCGCATTATCTTTGACTTTGTTCACGCAGATGACCCCACCACCTGGGGACATTGTGGGCACCGGAGGTTTGGCTAACGCCATTGCCGGTAGCGTGGTGTTAGTAGGCTTGGCAACCCTGATAGGCACGCCAATAGGTATTTTGGCGGGAGTTTATTTGGCGGAATATGGAAAGCGGACTTGGCTGGGCCATGCAACCCGTTTTATTAACGACCTACTACTTTCCGCACCGTCAATTGTGATTGGTTTGTTCGTATATGCCATTTATGTGGCGCGGGTAGGGCAGTTCTCTGGTATTGCGGGTGTTATCGCCTTGGCACTATTAGTTATCCCCGTGGTGGTTCGTACCTCTGAGAATATGCTGAGCTTAGTGCCAAATACTCTTCGTGAGGCGGCATTTGCGCTGGGTGCTCCGCAGTGGCAAGTTATTCTAAAAGTGACTTTACCCGCGGCTAAAGCGGGTGTTATCACGGGTGTTTTACTAGCCGTTGCACGTATTTCGGGTGAAACAGCTCCCTTGTTGTTTACGTCTTTGTCGAATCAGTTCTGGAACCTCGACATGCGAGAACCCGTCGCCAATTTACCGGTGACTATTTTTAAGTTCGCCATGAGCCCGGATACAAATTGGCAGCAGTTAGCTTGGGCAGGCGTTTTCCTTATTACCTTAGGGGTACTGACTTTGAATATTTTGGCGCGGGTATTTTTCCGCAGTACTCAGCAGCGATAACCTAGAAAACCTGAACATCAGGGAATAGAGATGATGATAAAAGATAGTGTTGCGACAAACTTGATACCGCAAATTGTTCTTAAAAAATTCAATTTTTATTATGGCAAATATCACGCCCTTAAAAATATTGAATTGGAAATGTACAAAGGGAAGATCACCGCTTTCATTGGGCCTTCAGGCTGCGGAAAATCGACTCTATTACGCACCATAAACCGCATGTACGATTTATATCCAGATCAACATGCCGAGGGTGAAATTATTCTGGATGGCAAGAACATTCTGGATCGCGGTCTCGACCTCAACCAGTTGCGCGCAAAAGTAGGTATGGTGTTCCAGAAGCCCACCCCGTTCCCTATGTCGATTTACGAGAACATTGCTTTTGGTGTGCGTTTGCATGAAAAACTGTCGCGCGTGGAAATGGATGATCGCGTGGAATGGGCTCTACGTAAGGCCGCTTTGTGGGGCGAAGTAAAAGACAAGCTGCAACAAAGTGGCATGGGTTTGTCGGGCGGTCAGCAGCAACGTTTATGCGTTGCCCGTGGTATTGCCGTGAAGCCTGGGGTTCTGTTACTCGATGAGCCTACCTCTGCTTTGGATCCGATTTCCACCATGCGTATTGAAGAGTTGCTGCATGAGTTGAAAGAAGAATTTACGATTGTGATCGTGACCCATAATATGCAGCAAGCTGCGCGCGTTTCGGATTTTACGGCTTACATGTATTTGGGCGAGTTAATTGAATATGGCCGTACAGATGACATTTTTGTTAAGCCGAAGAACAAGCAAACAGAAGACTACATAACCGGCCGTTTCGGCTAAGAGGATCACTATGTCCCAAGAGCATCTTTCTAAGCAATACGACTCTGATCTCGAAGATATTCGCTCGCGCGTTCTGCAAATGGGTGGCTTGGTTGAGTCGCAAATACTCTTCGCCATTGAATGTTTTGTCACGGGCAACTATGACTTGATGGCGCAAGTGGCCGATACGGACCGCCGAGTAAACACTTACGAAGTGGAAATCGATGATGCGTGCGCGCATGTGATTGCGCGACGCCAACCTACGGCAGGTGATTTGCGCATGATTATGGCTGTCAGCAAAATCGTGACAGACCTTGAGCGTATTGGTGATGAAGCGGAAAAAATTTCGCGCGCATCACGCCAGATTTATGATCGTGGCCGATTGCAGATTCCCCGCTCCGCGGATGTGCGCCATTCCGGCCAACTTGCAGTAGCTATGTTGCAGCGTGTGTTAGATGCATTGGCTCGACTTGATGCAAAAGCAGCAGCTCAAATCATTGGCGACGACGCCACGATTGATGATGAGTTTCGTGGCATCGTGCGCCAATTGATCACCTTCATGATGGAAGATCCGCGCACCATTTCTACGGCGCTGGATATAGTGTGGATTGCCAAGGCCATTGAGCGCATTGGTGATCACGTCAAAAATATTGCCGAGCAGATTATTTATATAGTGCACGGCACCGACATTCGCCACACCTCGTTTGATTGGCGTGATGCGTCTGACAATGATGGTCGGATACCACAATGAGTACAAAAGTGCTCGTTGTGGAAGACGATTTAGCGATTCAAGAACTGATTCGTTTTACATTGGAGCGGGCAGGTTTAAAAGTGGTCGCCACCTCAACTGCTGAAGACGCAATGGCCACGCTTCGTGAAGAACTTCCCGATGTGGTTGTGGTTGATTGGATGTTGCCTAAGACATCGGGCTTAGCCTTTGCAAAGCAATTGCGCGAATCGCCGCGTACCCAAAAGCTGCCGATCATTATGGTCACAGCCCGTGGCGAGGAGTCTGATCGTATTGCTGGCTTGGAACAGGGCGCAGACGATTACATGGTGAAGCCATTTAGTCCGCGTGAACTGGTGGCCCGTATACAGGCCGTGTTGCGTCGCCGCGCCCCACATTCTTCAGAAACAAACTTGGTCGTCGGCCAGTTGAAACTAGACCCCGTTACGTATGAAGTGACTTTTGAAGGACGGCTTTTAGAACTTGCCCCTACAGAGTTTCGGTTGCTGCGTTTCCTTATGGCTAACCCTGGTCGCGTATTTAGCCGTGCTCAGTTGTTAGATCAAGTCTGGGGTGACCATGTGTTTATTGAAGAGCGTACTGTCGACGTCCACATTCGCCGCTTGCGCCAAGCCTTTGGTGTTGAAAACGAAAATCTCGTTGAAACAGTGCGCGGGGCGGGCTACAAGCTACTAGTTCTTAAAGAAGTTCCTGAGTCACAAAGCTGAACACAAACCTGAACACAAAGCTAAACACAACACTAAACATAAAGCTGGGCACCAAGCTAAGCACTGAATTTCAGCGTACTTAAAGATCTTCTCATGTCTAAGTGTTACACCCCCTCTGGAACTGAGCGATAATTCGCCGCGTGATGGCTCCCGTTTGGTTTTCTCTTTTGTTACGCCTGTTCGCCGTAGCCTTTTTCAGCCTAATTTTAGGCGCATGGAAAGGACCCGTCGTGGGCCTAGCCTTCGCCTGTTTTTGGCTGTTCGTCTTGATTGTGACGCACAGTTTTTACTTGATACGGTTAGAGCGATGGCTCATTGACCCAGAGTCCACAATCATTCCCGAGGCGACCGGCGCTTGGGGCAATGTTTTTGTGCGGCTTTACCGCATGTTGAAGCGGGCAGATAAAGCGCGCGATAAAGTGTTGGTCGAGTTGGAATTGTTTCGGCAAGCGTGCAGTGCGCTACCGGATGGCGTGGTTTTTTTAGACGCGCAAGGTCATATCGTGTGGTGTAACGGTATGGCTGAAAAGCATTTAGGCATTAATAGCACGCGTGATGCAGGCCTTACCTTCACTCACTTTGTACGCCAACCTGGGTTCGCCAGTTTTTTTAGCAATAGCCAAAGCGGCACTACTTTTACCTACAATTCTTTGCATGCGGCCGGACAAACCCTTTCGCTCGAAGTGATCCCCTTTGAAGAAAATCGCAAGCTACTTATCAGTTTTGATATTACTCAAATAGAACGCGTAGAAACAATGCGGCGCGATTTTGTGGCGAACGTTTCGCACGAGTTGCGCACGCCACTTACGGTTATCGGCGGCTTTCTTGAGCATTTAACCGGCGACGAGATTATTGAGAAAAGAACAGCGCGTCGTCAGTTTGTATTGATGGAAAATCAAACCAAACGAATGCTTTCACTCGTCGATGACTTGCTCACCTTGTCGCGCCTAGAAGTGGCCGACAAATTGCCGCGTGAAGAAGAAGTGAACGTGCGCGAAGTGTTAGAGGCCGTGTTGGAAGAAGCGCGCGGCTTAAGCGCTGGACGGCATGTGCTAACTCTTGAGGCATGTCCGACTTGGCTAGCCGGTGGGCGCGAAGAGTTGCGCAGTGTGTTTACCAACTTTGTTAGCAACGCGGTCCGTTATACGCCAGAGGGTGGGCAGATTACTCTGCGTTGGGCAGTTGTGAATGATAAAGGCGTGTTCAGTGTTGAAGACACGGGTATTGGTATCGCTGAAGAATTGATCCCACGCCTTACCGAACGTTTTTACCGCGTGGACCGTGGCCGTTCGCAAGAAACCGGCGGTACAGGCCTAGGTTTGGCGATCGTCAAACACGTCTTGTTACGCCACCAAGCCACGCTTGATGTGCAATCTCAGCCCGGCAAGGGCAGCGTGTTCAGCGCCATTTTCCCCGCTTGGCGCCTTATCAAAACATCCTCACTCATTCTCGCTAACCCCACTCACCACAGCCAGTGATAAAATGGCGCCCTCTTTGGGGTCAGCCATTCATCTAGTAGTTCATTTAGCTGGCCACCTTTTTCTTTTAGCGGCTAGTAGTTTTATCACTCATAAAGTTAAAAAATGACCGCAAAAATCCTCGACGGCAATGCGCTTTCGGCCACGCTACGTGAATCATTGCGCGCCCGCGCCAGTGATTTGGCCGCTCAGGGCTTTTTCCCCGGTTTGGCCGTGATCTTGGTGGGCGAAAACGCCGCTTCTCATGTCTATGTGCGCAACAAGATCAAAGCCTGCGAAGCGACGGGTGTGCATTCTGAAAAGTACGACTACCCAGCAGACACCGCACCTCAAATTGTTCTCGAAAAAATTGCCGCACTGAATGCGGACCCAGCGATTCACGGCATCCTCGTACAACTTCCGTTGCCGCCACAGTTTGACGAAGATGCTGTGCTGGAAGCCATTTCCCCTGAAAAAGATGTCGATGGTTTTCATGCGGAAAATGTGGGCCTACTCATGCAAGGCCATCCACGATTTATCTCCTGCACACCGTATGGCGTTATGGAGATTTTAAAAGCGGCAGGTGTCTCGCTTAAAGGCAAAGAAGCCGTGATTGTCGGGCGTAGCAATATCGTTGGAAAGCCAATGGCCATGCTGCTCTTGGGGGCAAGCGCAACCGTTACGGTGTGCCATTCTCAAACAAAAGACTTGGCCTTGCACACCCGCCGTGCCGACATTTTAATTGCCGCTGTGGGTCAGCCAAAAATGATTACGGGCGACATGATCAAACCGGGCGCAGTGGTTATTGATGTCGGCATCAACCGCCTGGCGGACGGCAAATTGTGTGGAGATGTGGATTTTGAATCAGCCAAAGAAGTGGCTGCGCAAATCACCCCCGTACCCGGTGGCGTAGGCCCAATGACCATCACCATGCTGCTCACCAATACCATCGAATCCGCTGAACGACTCGCAGAAAAATGACCTACAGAAAACAACTTAATTAATCATCATCAACACCAATGATTAATTTTTCAGGAGTGGCCCTATGAGTCAAAACCCCATCGTCGGCATCATCATGGGTTCTGACAGTGATTGGCCCGTCATGCGCGTGGCCGCAGAAACATTCAAACAGTTCGACGTTGCTTATGAAGCCAAAGTGCTTTCCGCCCATCGCACGCCGGATGCAGTGCTGGATTACGCTGCCAGCGCTCAATCGCGCGGCATGAAGGTATTGATTGGTGCAGCCGATGGCGCAGCGCATTTGGCCGGCGCGCTCGCCGCAAAAACCGAATTGCCCGTTTTGGCTGTCCCCATGCCCTCCAAGCATTTAAAAGGCTTGGATTCTTTACTCGCCATGGTGCAAATGCCCGGCGGCATTCCCGTTGCCACCTTCGCCATTGGTGAGGCAGGGGCAACCAACGCAGCGCTTTTCACCATTGCCATGTTGGCCTTAAATGACCCCGCACTAGCCAAAAAACTCAGCGAATTTCGCCGTAGCCAAACTGAAAAAGTGCTGGCCAAAACCTTGCCCGACATGCCGTGAGTAATCCCACCAGCCAGCCGTTACAGCGTGCAGTAGAACTCCTACGCGCAGGTGAGTTGGTCGCTTTTCCCACCGAGACTGTCTATGGTCTTGGTGCGGATGCGTTGAACCCGACGGCGGTTGCAAAAATCTTTGAAGCCAAAGGCCGTCCAGCCGATCACCCGCTCATCGTGCATTTGCCCGATGCAACCCACCTAGCGCAGTGGGCGTGTGACGTACCACAAGCCGCGCATCAACTCGCCGCCGCCTTCTGGCCCGGCCCACTCACCCTCATCCTAAAACGCAGCCACAACGTGCCCGATGCCGTAACCGGCGGACAAGATAGCGTGGGACTGCGCGTACCCAATCATCCGTTAGCGCTTGCGTTGTTGAGTGCGTTTGATGGCGGCATCGCCGCACCCTCCGCCAATCGCTTCGGCCGCATTAGCCCGACAACCGCCGAGCACGTGCGTGAAGAATTGGCCGACAAAGTGCCGCTGATTCTCGATGGCGGCCCCTGCGATGTCGGCATCGAATCCACCATTCTCGACCTCTCACGTGGACGCGCTGTACTGCTGCGTCCTGGCGCGATTAGCGTTGCGGACATAGAGCGCGTCATCGGTCAGCAGGTTGAACTTCCAAACCAAGACAACG
>Ga0209181_10002684_pt1 | contig 28711 bp, 18 predicted proteins | sample MAT05_FD_187208 | JGI IMG/M metagenome (GOLD analysis project Ga0209181, IMG submission 187208) | Freshwater microbial communities from Lake Fryxell liftoff mats and glacier meltwater in Antarctica - MAT-05 (SPAdes) (version 2) | ecosystem: Environmental > Aquatic > Freshwater > Ice > Liftoff...
CCAATTGTTGCAAATCACCGTGGCGCGAAAAACAAAAAATCTTCGCCCCTTCCCATTCAATAAGAGAGATTTTCCCCGAAGGGATACCATATGGATTTGCGATATCTTCCGGTCGCCATTCCTTAACGACCTTGGCCCCTGAGAACATTCCCAACCCTTTGCCACCTGCAATAACTATATTTGTTCCAAAGGAATTCATTCTATATACATAACAAAATAAAAATCGGCTGTAAAGTATCAATTTTAAAAAATGCCCCTGACACATACACGAACATTTATATCTTTAACTTGGTTTCTATCCAAAACAGTTACCAGGTAATTACCGCGATGCAACAATTAAAGAGAGCTTTTACAATGACTTAAAAATTCTTCGTAAAGACATTGTCATATGAAACATGCCGTATACATTTTTACGTGTTATATAAAGTGTATACAGCATTAAACGAACTAAAGATTTTTATAGGCTAATTTATAAATTATTGAAGGGGTCGTTATAGGGCTCTGAAATTGCAAAAAATTTCTCAAAGGCCAGAAAGTTGAAGAGGAAATGATATTTCGTCCATCTTATTATTTATTACCACTTTCAATATTAGTCAGTCTAATACTTCCAATTCAAGTGTTAGCAAATAAGAGCATAGGTATAAATGATGTTCAAGATTTCGAGAATTGGAAGAACTACTCCTTTAAAGGAAAGACTTCTTATATAATCGATCATTCATCATTTTTTCAAACAGTTAAAGCATCCTGCACAAACACAGCCTCAGCCCTCTACCATGAAGAGAAAATTGATTTGTTAAAAACTCCTATATTAAAGTGGTCTTGGAAAGTAGATGGTGTTCACTCTCAATTACAAGAAAAAGAAAAAGCAGGTGATGATTATCCCGCACGCGTGTATGTCATCTACACACCGAATAGTCTAACACCATGGCGTACTATGGCGATTAACTATGTATGGTCGAATAACCAAAAAATAGGAAGTTTCTGGCCAAACCCTTTCACTAGTAATGCTATCATGGTCGCATTACAGTCTGGAAAGCCAAACTCTGATAAAAAATGGATCAAAGAATCTCGTAATGTAAAAGAAGACTTTAAGACATTTTTTAGTGTCAATCTCAATACGATTCATGGTGTATCCATTATGACTGACTGCGATAATTCAGGGCTTCCCATGAAGGGATACTATAGAGATATTCATTTTTTGCGGGAGCGATGATACATGGAGATACATATCCGCCTTAGTGCTTTTATATTAGTTTTTATTTGTATCTCGTTGGCAGAGGTTCTCTGGCCTCGTCGTAAACAAATTTTAAAACGTTCTGAAAGATGGCCTCATAACATAGGAATTTCTGTTCTTAACGTCTTACTTGTACGTTTTTTGCTACCAATAAGCCTTGCTGGATTTGCAATGATTGTCAGTAAGAATAATTGGGGAATTCTTTCGATGATAGATATTTCATTTTTTTCAAAGGTTATCTTATCTCTTTTATTACTAGATCTTCTGATATATGGTCAACATGTTGCCTTTCATCATATTCCTATTTTATGGCGCTTACACCGTGTTCACCATGCGGATACTGAAATTGATGTAACAACTGCGCTACGCTTCCATCCGATTGAAATACTCATTTCCATGGGAATTAAATTTGCCGCTGTTGCGGCAATGGGAGTTCCTGTTGAGGCAGTTATTTTATTCGAAATTATTTTGAATGCTTGCGCCATGTTTAATCATGGAAACATTCATATTTTTTCAAAATTAGATAAAATTCTCCGATATATATTGGTTACACCAGATATGCACCGCGTGCATCATTCAGATATAAAAAAAGAAACGAATAGTAATTTTGGGTTTAATATATCGATATGGGATCATTTGTTCCAAACATATAAGGCTCAACCAAGTCTAGGCCACACGGAAATGGTAATTGGATTAAAAGAGTTTCGAGAAACAGATGAGTCAAGAATTGATAAACTTCTAACTCAACCCTTCAGGTATACTAGCGCTTAAAGTCTTTTACAGCTTGCTGTACCCTTCCAACAGTAGTTAACCAACATAATCCACCAAAAATATACGCGATCTGAGCAAAATAGGTTGGAAAAAGGCATATTGCAATGAGCATAAGTATCGTTTCTGTTCCTTCAGTAATACCTTGCAGATAGAAAAAAGATTTCTTTCCTTGTTTATCGTGATTGATTCCATGCTTAGCAGCTAAAATTGCATATGCTAAAAAAGAACTACCTGCACCCATAAAACTAAATATCAAAAATGCTGCAGGTAGAGCATAATCAGGTTGTCCCACAGCAAAAAAGAAAACCGTTCCCGAGTAAAATATAAAATCAAAAACAATATCAAGATATCCGCCAAGATCTGTTGCTGATGTCTGACGCGCCAATGGTCCATCTAGACCATCCATGGCTCTACTTAAAATGATAAATAAGATAGTTAAGTCATATCGTTGCAAAGCGATTGAAATAAACCCTAGAACTGAGAAACCAAATCCCAAAACCGTTAGTGTATTAGCATTTAGGCCACATCTTGAGAGTTTGTGTGCAACCCTATTTAAAATAGGGTCAATTAATTTTCTAACTGAAGAATCTAGCACTTAAATTACTCCTATTAAGGTAAGCCCTTATTATTTCTTTTAGATTTATTATAACGCCCATATATTTACATTCTTCTCCAATCGTTAAACTTCTCAATAATTTTTAAACCTAGTTTTGGGACATGAGCCTTACGCCATATACCTGCAGCATATTTATTAGCCTCACCAAGCGTCGGATAGATATGAATTGTACTAAGGATTTTATTCAATCCCAATCCATATTTCATAGCTAGAATAAATTCGGGGATAATATCACCTGCATGTGTGCCGATAATTGTAACACCTAAAATCTTATCTTTTCTTGGAACAGTAAGAATTTTTATAAATCCATGGGCTTCACTGTCTACGATAGCACGATCTAAATCGTCTATTCCATATTTTGTTACTTCGTAAGGGATGTTTTGTGCTTTTGCATCCTTTTCATTTAGGCCTACACGCGCAACTTCCGGATCAGTAAACGTTGCCCAAGGAATAACTTTATAATCGACCCTGAACTGTTTAAACGGCTTAAGAAGGCTGTTAACAATAGCGTACCAAGCCTGGTATGCCGCAATGTGGGTAAACTGATATGGCCCAGTAACATCCCCGCAAACATAAATACTAGGTACATTCGTTTTCATAAATTCATCGGCTTCTATCGTTTGCTTTGGGGTTAGCTTAACCCCTAACTCCTCTAAACCAAAACCTGTGACATTTGCCTGCCGTCCCAGTGCTACTATAATTTGATCAAATTCAATATCAATATTTCTACCTTCATACTCACAGGTTATAATTTTTTGTAAATTTTCAATCTTGAAAGATTTTGCCTTATGATTTGTTAGAACCTTAATGCCTTCAGTCTTAAATTTCTGTGTTACGATTTCGATAACCTCGACATCTTCACGTACTAAAAGATGTGAAGCCATTTCAATAATGGTAACTTTAGAACCAAGCCGTGCGAAAGCTTGTGCCATTTCAGCGCCAATCGGTCCGCCACCTAGCACAAGTAATCTTTTAGGCCGCTCGCGCAGATTCCAAACCGTATCACTTGTTAAGTAATCAATTTTTTCGATGCCAAAAATCGATGGAATAAGAGGGCTTGCGCCTGTTGCGACAATAATACTTCTGGTAGTAAGAATTTTCCCGTTAACTTCAACACAATGTGGGGCAATAATTTTTGCAGTTCCCTCGATACAATCAACGCCAAGTTTCGTATAACGCTCGATTGAGTCGTGCGGCGCGACAGCTGAGATAACCCTCTGGACACGTTCCATTACTTTAGCAAAATCAAAATCGACTGTAGTCTTATTGAATCCATACTCCTCAGCACGATGAGCGTAAGACAGTATTTTTGCTGAGCGAAGTAAAGCTTTACTAGGAATACAACCTGTATTTAAACAATCTCCACCCATTTTATGCTTTTCAATCAAAGCAACCTTAGCTTTAAGTGCTGATGCTATGTAAGCTGAGACCAGTCCCGCAGAACCTCCACCAATGACGATAGTGTTATAATCGTATTTACTCATATTTTTCCCCTGCTACGCAAAGTAGTGACAAGTTTTTTAGTAATAAGCGGGAATAACCCTAAAATAACGAATGCCACCAACAGAGATGGCGATGCTATATCTGAGAGAGACTGAATTTTCCCAAGCTCAGTTCCTGCATAAATATATACCATTGTTCCGGGCAACATACCAAGCTGACTTGCCAAATAGAAATTTCTTGTTTTAATAGGCATAACACTCGTCAGAATATTGACAAGAAAAAATGGAAACACAGGAATAAGCCTTAAAGCAAAAAGATAGAATGCTCCTTCCTTTTCAAAGCCATCGTTAATAGCTGATAGCTGCTTTTGGTAACGACCTTGAATCCAGTCTTTCAATATGCATCTTGCGAGAAGAAAAGAAATCGTCGCGCCAATTGTGCTCGCAAATGAAATGATAATAACTCCCTGCCAGAATCCAAAGAGGGCTCCGCCTAAAAGAGTCATAATAGTAGCGCCTGGCAGGGAAAGCCCTGCTACCGCTATATAAGCGAGAAAAAATCCACCCAAGACCAAAAGAGGGTTTAAAGATTTATAATTTCTGAGAGCTTCTTGTTGCAGATGAATAGATTCTAGGCTCAAATACTGTCCAATACCAAGTTTCCATGCAATACCAAAGACCGCAACCAAAAATACAATTAAACATATCTTTACAACTTGTTTTCTACTCATAGATTCTCAATCTGTTTAGAGTTATTTTTGGGCTTCTTATATAAAAACTTTTATAGCATGAATTAGTTTTCCGAACTATCTGGTTTTTTTATTACTAATCTACCCCCTATAAATGATGAAAGACTTTACTCACGTAAGGATTAAATTTGCTGGCAATTCAGGTGACAGAGACTTTAAGAAGCTAAAGTGTACCTAAATCTTTTTTACATTCCTTCTTATAGCTTTTCTAGTGCTTTGATTATAGTAAAATTAACCTGTCTTGGGGTTAATGACTTACATGGTTTGCTTACCTGATATTTAGGCTGGCCTTGAAGGTATCAATCTCCTTAACGATTGAGTAATTTTCCATCCATGGTGTGAAAAGAGCACTAGGGCAGAACTCTATTTTAAGACCATCAATATCTTCTTTTATGCTCTCGCAATAATTACTATTTAGCCAAGCAATTTTTACTCCCTAAAGCGGTTTATCAAATCTGAAAAACACATGCGTGATGAGCTGCGCATGCCGTTACCGAGAGCTATATGAGAGCTTATTTCACGTACCTCAATAATTTTTCGATAGTGTGTTACGGCGGTTACACTAAAATCTAGAGATGTGTTTTTTTTGCAATAAGAAAGAAGCCTGATCCGAACCAGAAAAGTAAAAATTGTTATTGGGATAAGGCTTCTGTTACGCTAGACTATGCCAATAGCAGCTAGCCAGATACGTTATTAGTTACTGCTATTGGGATGATTATGTTCTTTTACATGGAGGCTAGAAAGTAGGGACGTGTCTCTATAATGGCGCTTCTAGTGTCTGCTTTTGCGGCCTACATGATGAGTGTAAAGCACAGGTGCTTTAGCTTTTTTTAAAGATTTGAACTGTTTGCTCGGAGGATTGCATGCTGAAATCTAAATTGGGTTATTTGTTAGCATCTGTTTATCTTGCGGTTGCCTTGATTATTTTAATTCAAGTCATTCAATGTCAAGAAGATTTTTTCTGCGGTGTTATCGCCATACCGCTGATGGTACCCGCTGGTTTCGTCTACCTAGCGTTGTTCTCTGAATATTTGCCCAGCCCTGCAATCTTGCAGTGGCCTTTGTTGGTTGCTACGCTCATGACCAATACTGTCTTTTACTATTTAGTTGGACTCTTCCTGTCCCGCCTGATCCAGAGTAGCATTCGACATAAAAATTCTGAATGAAATTTCCATCGTAAAATATTTAAACGCGCACGGGGTTCGCAAGAAGGTGGATAGTAGTGAAAGGTCTGTTTAGCCAACTCTCGGAGTTTATAGCCAAGTCTATGAAGGAATGGTTACCAAAACTAGGGGTTAAAACACTCTATATTGAGTCTGGAAGCCTATGGGAGAATGGCTAAAAAGAGAGCTTTAATGGCCGTCTCCGTTATGAATGCTTGAACGTAGAAACATTTTACACGCTGAAAGAAGTGCAGGTTATTTTGGAGCAATGGCGACATCACCACAATCACATTCGTCCATATACCAGCCTAGGCTATCGCCCACCAGCTCCAATGGCTTGAACATAACTCCGCATAAAGGAAGGGGCCTCGCCTACGCTCCTGCCCCTTCCTTTATGCCAACGCCATACCCAAAAGATTCACTTAAATCACTGACTCAATAATGGGGGTTGACCACCCCAGGACATATTTCTTGACAAATACCACGTAAGTATTATAGAAAATATCATAATCTTTAGCAAAAGTGATTTTTATGAGCGCTTCAAGTCAAGGCGATTTTTCGTCAGTTTCCAATCCTTCTACAAAAAGCAGACTAAGCGAAGAAACTCATGCCCATAACTGGCGTGAAAATCATATTTCTGACGTTAAAAATACACTTTTTAACGGGCAAAAGAATAATGAAACTACAGAAAGTGTGGCACAAAAACTTTATGTTATTGCAATGGACTCCCCCAATCATCCGGATGTAATTTCAGTAATAGAAGAATGCCTTACAGGATATTCAATTAAGTTCGGCCACACAGACGCAGATGAAATTGCCGTGCATCTACATATGCTTGTTGAAGAGAATACAAGTTTAGATAGCATGCTTTTAGGATGGAGATGTAATCCACTTCTTTTTTCCCAAAGAGTGCTTCAATAAAAAATTACAAAAGAAATATCGTTGCCAATCCAAGGAATGCAAAAAAACCAATCAGATCGGTCATGGTTGTTAGAAAAACTGATGATTCAACTGCTGGGTCAATTCCAAATTTATCAAGTATCACAGTAATGGCTGCACCAAAGAAGCCCGCAACAATCAAGTTGATAAACATTGCCGGCCCAATGACCTCCCCCAAGCCAACTGAATTAAACCAAAATTCTGCGACAAGACTAATTAAAATTGCAAAGACTATTCCATTGAGTGAGCCAACAATTATTTCTTTTACCCACCCCCTGTAAATGAGTCCATATCTGGTGTGAATCTGGATATAGTTTAACAACTTATAGGAGAAGAAGAAATGGCAAAGAGAAGATTTATAATGGGGCTATTTATTTTCCTTTCCTATTTTTAAGTTTGATTAGATGATAGATAATCCAAACTAGGAGTGCCCAAGCAGAACCAACCAACCAACCAGCTAGAACGTCACTGGGCCAATGAACTCCTAAATAAACACGACTTAATCCTGTCACTAACGTTAAGAAGACCATAAGACTTAAAATATAAGACTTAAGGGCACGACTTGGCTGAACTTCCGCCAATAAGGCGCCGAGAGTTAAATAAACGACCGCAGCCATGAGCTAATGTCCACCTGGAAAAGACGACATATAAACAATAGAATTATGAGGTATAATATCAGGGCGAGGTCTATCAAAAGCTATCTTTAGAAGGTTGCTTAAAAAAAACACCAGTCCCTGCAGATGTAGGTATATAAATCGCCTGCATGTATTCTTTTAAAATTACTAAATAAACAATAACAGCAACCGTTATGATCGTCAGAACTCCAATACCGCCAAGAGCCTTCATATCGCGCATCATTTCGTGCAACCAAGACGGACCTAAGCTAATTTCGGGATTTAAATCATCACGAAAGAATAGGAGAATCTGAGTATCTATTCCGAAGCTTTCATCTTCCAATATTTCCGAAGCTAGGGTTGCAAAAATATAGAACCCGCTCAGACATAATAATATATTAAATGCAAAAAAGAGATTGCATTTAATAAACCTATAGAGAGCCTTGACGTTTATAAAAAGTTTCAATGAAAACCTAATATTAGCATTCTAATCTTTTTTAATGGCGAGGGAAGCAGAGTTTATAGACACACTGATTTCTAGTTCTACTGAGGTGCGGTATCTCATTTATTTTTTAAGGAGCAACAGGTGATATAAATATGGGTATATTTTTTTAGAGATTTTATGTCTTCAAAATTCGTTGGTATCTCTGCTGCCTAACGATACAAGTGGGCTGTTCTCCATTAATGGCTGGAAATGAACGAGTTTAACACAATAGAAGATGCTCAAGAGGAGGCAACCAAATGGCTATGGACTTACAGTAAAGAACGCCCTAATATGAATATCGTCAAAATTACTCCCGTCATGAAGCAGGCTTAAACAAAAAAAGCACTTTAAACTAACTTTCTAATTCGAACACCTCTTAATTGTGCAGGGATTACCTTTGCAACAAAGCTGCTGACCAAGTATAATGCGGTTACTTGGTGTTATTTTTTTATAATTAAATCCATTTAGCTCTTATTGCTTGATTTTAAGTAGCTCAAATATAAATAGCCATAATCAAAATTTGATGGTTACCTACGTATGAAAGATTATTTTGAAGTTTTTTATTAATAAAGTTGCTGAACTATCTAGCCGAAGGCTTTTTCTTAGCAAAGAACAAATTAGCGCTCCTTTAAGGTCTGAGCTGTTCAACGCAGATCAAATGGATTTGCATGGAAAAGATCTTGCGCGGGTCCATAGACTAAATCCTACAGACGCTAATAATAAATTGTTGAAACGCTTGTCAGATAATGAACGGGTAATAAGAGAGACTTCCAAAGTACTCATCTCAACTGATAAAGAGAATCTACAGAACACACCAGCTGAAGAATGGTTACTAGATAATTTTTATCTTATTGACGAACAAATTCGTATTGCAAAACTTCACCTCCCTAAAAAATATAGCTATGGATTACCTCGCCTTTTAAAAGGCCCTTCAGCTAATCTTCCTCGCGTCTACGACATTGCACTTGAAGCTATTGCCCATAGCGATGCTTATCTTGACCCAGCCACTCTCATGCAGTTTGTAGCTGCTTATCAGACAATTTCTCCACTCCAACTTGGTGAACTCTGGGCGTTGCCTATTATGCTTCGTTTAGCACTTATTGAAAATCTACGGCGTATTGCAGCTCGATTAGCTATTAGCCGGTCTCAGCAAAACTTAGCTAACTTCTGGGCTAACCAAATGATAGTGATTACAGAAGGAAATTCAACCAATCTAATTCTGGTGATTGCTGACATGGCGCGCTCTAATCCTCCGATGGAGGGGTCTTTTGTAGCGGAGATAACACGACGTTTACAAGGTCATGGTTCTGCACTTGCGCTGCCTTTGAGTTGGATAGAACAACGTCTTTCGCAAGCGGGAGCTAATATTGAGCAACTGGTATCTACAGAAATTCGTCAGCAGGCAGCAGATCAGGTTTCTATCAGTAATAGTATAAACAGCTTGCGCATTTTAGGAACAATGAACTGGCGTGAATTTGTAGAACAACTTAGTCTGGTGGAAACAACACTCAGGAAAGACCCATCTGGCTTTTATGGAAGAATGGACTTTCCAACACGAGATTTATATCGTCATGAAGTCGAAACCCTTGGAAAAAAATCAATTTTATCTGAGGAAATTATAGCTCAGAAAATATTAGAGCTTGCGATACTTGGAAATGATGATGACCCGACTGCAAGCCATGTCGGGTATTATCTGATTGGGAAAGGGCGGAAGATTTTAGAAAAATCTATTTCAGTTCGTCATTCCATCCCAGAAAATCTCTATAGAATATTTTCACGCTATCCTGTAAAAATTTATCTTGGCTCAATTATAAGTTTGACTGCCCTAATCTCTTATGGGCTTTCGGTATTTATAGAAGAGAGCCAAATTTCTGTTGGCCTCCAGTCCTTAACTATTTTCCTTATGATATTAGTTACCAGTCAATTCTCAGTATCGATGATCAATTGGCTTGCAACGATTATTGTTAAACCTCATCATTTGCCTCGGCTGGATCTTTCAAAGGGTATTCCAGATGAAGCACGAAGCTTAGTTATCATTCCTACCATGTTAACTAGATTAGAGAAAGTTGAAGAACTCTGTGAGGCGTTAGAGGTTCGCTATCTTGCGAATGCAATGAAGAATTTGCATTTTGCCCTTTTGACAGATTTGGTAGATTCGTCTACTGAGGTAAATCCTCAGGATGCCTTGTTGATAGAGAGTGCTTCAATATGTATTAAAAAACTAAATCAAAGATATCCTTCAGAGCAGAGTATATTTTTTCTCTTTCATCGCCCGCGTCTATGGAATGAACAAGAAAAGGTTTGGATGGGATTTGAACGTAAGCGTGGAAAATTAGCTTCTTTAAATAGTTTGTTAAGAGGGCAGGGGACCGAGGCATTCTCGACAGTTATTGGTGACGTCAACATACTATCTAGCATTAAATATGTGATTACACTTGATACGGACACGCAATTGCCAAGAGATGTGGCGTGGCAATGTATCGGTACGATTATGCATCCTCTCAATAAAGCTCATTACGATGAAAAAAAACAACTGGTGACAAAAGGATATGGAATTCTTCAACCACGTGTTGCCGCAAGTTTGCCAGGAATTAATTCATCATTCTATGCATGGCTATCGGGTGGAGAGCCAGGTATTGATCCCTATACGCGCATGGTTTCGGATGTGTATCAGGACGCTCTCCATGAAGGGTCTTTTATCGGAAAGGGAATCTATGATGTTGATGCTTTCGAGCATGCACTTTCTCATCGCTTTCCTGATAATAGAATTTTGAGCCATGACTTGTTAGAGGGTTGCTATGCACGATCAGGTTTGATAAGCGATGTTCAGTTGTATGAGCCATATCCTTCAAGTTATGCCGCTGACGTTAGTCGACGTCATCGTTGGGTAAGGGGTGATTGGCAGATAGCCAGCTGGATATTGCCAAAGGTACCTGGAGCCAATCAAAAATCATTAAAAAATCCTCTGACTATATTCTCGCGATGGAAAATTTTTGATAATTTACGTCGGAGTCTTGTCCCGTTAGCCTTAACAGGAATTTTATTACTAGGCTGGACTGTTTTGACGCTCCCTTGGCTTTGGACGCTAATAGCAATAGCGTCAATTTTGATACCATCATTATGTGCGTCATTATTGGATTTAGCACGTAAACCGCGCGATATAACTTTTGAACAACATTTTTTCTCCTTTCTCAGTTCCATTGGCAAGCATGTTTTACAATCCGTTATAACATTAGCTTCATTACCTTATGAGGCCTTTTATCATGCTGATGCAATATTGCGAACACTATGGCGCATGATAATTTCAAAAAGAAAGTTACTCCAGTGGACAGCATCATCAGAGGATAAATCAAATAATGATGTCAGTATTTTCTCTGCTTTTCGGACTATGTGGATAGCACCTGTATTAGCTTTTAGTATGATACCTTTTGTGCCATATGAGCCTTTAAGTATTGGATTGATTATGCCTATACTATTACTGTGGGCTCTTTTCCCTTTAATAGCTAGACGTATGAGCCTTCCTATTATTGATTCAGAAGTGGTTCTCAATGACAAACAAATTACTTTCCTTCGAAAAATATCTCGGAAAACTTGGAGCTTCTTTGAAACATATGTGGGGCCTGATGATAACTGGCTCCCTCCTGATAACGTACAGGAGAATCCTGTTTTCGTTATTGCACATCGTACGTCTCCGACAAATATGGGTTTGTCTCTGCTGGCAAATCTGACCGCATGGGATTTCAGATATATTTCGACTGGAGAGTTAATTGAGCGTTCAAAACAAGCCTTACATACTATGAATGGTATGGAAAAATATGAAGGGCATTTTTATAATTGGTATGATACACAAACTTTATCACCTCTAAATCCTCGTTATATCTCGACAGTAGATAGTGGAAATCTCGCAGGTCATCTTTTAACATTCCGTCAGGGACTTCTGGAGATCATTCATCAGCCAATAATAGATTTGCGGGTTTTCCATGGACTAAGAGATACTTTAAACTTACTGACGGATGCATTGGATGGAAAAGTTCCAGCTGAAATGAAACTTTTCGAGAATATTCTTTTATCAGCTTGCGTCAGTGTTCCTAAAACATTGGGCGAAATTGAAGATTCTCTTATTTGCTTAGCCGACGAGGCTTTAGCTTTTTCTAAAACAGTCAAAGATTCGGGGTCTACGAACTGGTGGGCAGTTGCACTTGCAAAACAGACAATAAATGCAAGAGACGAGTTAAGAACTTTACTTTCAAGTTCTACCAAAGAGTTTCAGCATATTCCAACTTTGCTTGAGCTGAGCGAACATTCTGATTCTAAGTTTAGGAGATTGGCTTGTGAGCGTGTTATTTTATTAAATGCCTTAGCTCAACAATGTGATCACATGTCACAAATGTCCTATGATTTCCTCTATGATAAGGCAAGTCATCTTTTGGCTATTGGATATAATGTTTCTGATCATCGGCGGGATACAGGTTTTTACGACCTTCTTGCTTCTGAGGCGCGACTTACAAATTTTATTGCTATCGCCCAAGGAAAAATTCCTCAAGAAAGCTGGTTTGCTCTAGGTAGAAAATTGACCAGAGTTGCTGGCAAGCCTGCGCTTCTATCTTGGAGCGGGTCGATGTTTGAATATTTAATGCCTTTACTGGTTATGCCGCCATGTGAAAATACTTTGCTTGACCTTACCTGCAAAACTGCCGTTAAGCGCCAGATTGAATATGGTATGCAACTTAATATCCCTTGGGGTATATCAGAGTCAGGTTATCATTTATTCGATGCTCAACTTAACTATCAATATCGTGCTTTTGGTGTTCCTGGATTAGGACTTAAGCGTGGGTTGGCAGATGATTTGGTGATTGCTCCTTACGCGACGGTAATGGCACTTATGGTGGCCCCTATAGAGGCTCTTCAAAACCTGCAAAGACTTTCTGTAGAGGGATTTGAAGGAAAATTTGGTTATTATGAGGCCATTGATTATACCGCAGCCCGGCTGCCACGAGGGAAGTCGCATGTTGTGATTGAATCTTTTATGGTTCATCATCAAGGTATGAGTTTTCTTGCTCTTGATTATTTGCTTCATGATAAGCCCATGCAGAGACGTTTTCAGAGTGAACCTATATTCCAAGCCACCATGTTACTTCTACACGAGAAAGCTCCAAAGAGTGTTGTATTCCACTTAAATGAACCAGAAAGAGCCATTCATCGTAATGTAGGAGAACCAGCTAAATCAGTCTTTCGTTTTTCTACAAAACCCAATACGCCTATTCCTCAAGTTCAGTTACTCTCTAATGGACGTTATCATGCTATGGTTACAAATGCTGGTGGGGGTTCCAGTCGATGGAAGGGTCTGGCTGTTACGCGGTGGCGTCCTGATGTAACACGAGATAACTGGGGAACATTTTGTTATATACGTGACGTAGCGAGTGATTCTTTTTGGTCAACGGCATTTCATCCTACCCTCAAAGAAGCTAAATTATACGAATCTATTCTATCTGAAGGGCGTGTAGAATTTAGGCGTATCGATAATGACATTGAAACGCATACCGAAATTATAATATCTCCTGAAGATGATATTGAGTTGCGACGAAGTCGTATAACGAACCGTTCTCGTACACGCCGTGTTATTGAAGTTACAAGTTATGCAGAGGTTGTATTGGCACCTGCTGCAGCGGACATGGCTCACCCAGCCTTTAGTAACTTATTCGTACAAACAGAAATTCTTGAGCATCGTTATGCTATTTTATGTACACGTCGTGCTCGGTCAGAGGCTGATCAGCCACCTTGGATGTGCCATTTAATGGCTATACATGGGGTAGAAACGGACAGTCTATCTTTTGAAACAGACCGCTTGAAATTTATAGGTCGTGGCAACAGTACAATATCTCCACAGGCTGTAAAAGATGGCGGGGCTTTATCAGACAGTCAGGGGTCAGTGTTAGATCCCATTATTGCCATACGTCGACGTATAATACTTGAACCTCAACAAACGGCTATTGTTGATGTGGTAACTGGAGCCTCTGAAAATAGGGAGGCCTGTTTGGCACTCGTAGATAAATATCAGGATGTCAATCTGGCAAACCGTGTATTCGAACTTTCATGGTCACATAGCCAAGTTATTTTGCGTCAGCTTAATGCCAATGAGGAGGATGCTAGACTTTATAACAGATTAGCCAGTGCTATATATTTTACAAACACAGCCCTACGTGCTGATACTTCAACTATTATAAAGAATAAGCGGGGGCAATCAGGTTTGTGGAGTTATTCCATTTCCGGAGATTTTCCTATCGTGTTGCTACAAATTAAAAATACAGATAATATCGAGCTAGTGCGCCAGATGGTAAAAGCACATGCTTATTGGCGTCTTAAGGGTGTAGCTGTCGATCTTGTTATATGGAATGAAGATCAGGGTGGCTACAGACAAGTATTACAAGATCAAATAGTTGGACTTGTATCTGCGGGCATTGAAGCTCATATAGTTGATAGGCCAGGCGGTATCTTTATAAGGCCAGGAGATCAGATAGCAGCGGAAGATAGAATCTTACTGGAATCGGTTGCTTGCGCTATCATTAGAGACAGCGATGGTTCTCTAGAAGATCAAATCGATAGATTAGATGCAAAGACAGTACGCTTACCCAGACTTCAACCTACACAAGCCATTCGGACTGCGTGGCCTTTGGCAGAACAAAAACTAAAATTACCAGACCTCGTACTGTCAAATGGGCTAGGAGGTTTTACAACAGATGGTCGTGAATATTTGATTGTAACGAAGCCGGGGCAGATTACACCTGCGCCATGGTCAAATGTTATAGCTAATCCAAATTTTGGAACGGTCATTTCTGAAAGTGGTCAATCTTATAGTTGGAGCGATAATGCGCATGAATACCGGCTTACGCCATGGCATAATGATCCAGTTACCGATGCTGGTGGTGAAGCATTTTATTTACGCGACGAAGAAACAGGGAAATTCTGGTCTCCTTGCCCGGGGCCAACATATTCTGTCGGTGAATATATTACACGTCACGGCTTTGGTTATAGCGTTTTTGAACATCTTAGAAATGGTATTCATACAGAGCTTTTGGTTTATGTAGCCGTCGATGCTCCAATTAAATTCTCGGTTTTGAAGATTCGTAATGAATCAGGGCGCACGCGTAAAATATCAGCAACTGGCTATGTTGAATGGGTATTGGGAGATATGCGCTCAAAAACCGGGATGCATATCACAACGGAAATTGATAAAAACACTGGGGCGGTGTTTGCTCGTAATGCTTACAATACGGAATTTGCAGAACGTATCGCGTTTTTTGATGTTAATGATCCCTCACGTAGTTTTACTTGCGACAGGCGAGAATTTATTGGGCGTAATGGCTCTCTAAGCCATCCTACGGCTATGGACAGGGTGCGACTTTCAGGCAAAATTGGTGCAGCTTTAGATTCTTGTGCTGCCTTACAATCATCTTTCGAATTAGCAGATGGCGAAACTCGCGAAGTTATTTTTAAGCTTGGAGTAGCAGGACGCCGTTCCGATGAAGCTAGTTCTTTTGTTTGGCGTTTTTATGGCCGCGGCCCAGCTCGTTTAGCATTTGAGGCTGTTAACCACCAGTGGAGAAATACTTTAGGTGCAGTCCAAGTAAAAACGCCTGACCCTGCGTTGAATGTTTTAGCGAATGGCTGGTTGATGTATCAGACAATTGCTTGCCGCTTGTGGGCTCGAAGTGGATACTACCAATCAGGCGGCGCATTTGGTTTCCGTGATCAGTTGCAGGACGCTATGGCTGTTATCCATACACGACCTGAATTATTGAGAGCCCAACTCATTCTTTGTGCTGAACACCAATTTACTGAAGGGGACGTACAGCATTGGTGGCATCCACCCTCAAATCGTGGTGTGCGAACAAAATGTTCTGATGATTACTTATGGTTGCCACTGGCAACATACAGATATGTTATATCTACGGGCGATACAGGAGTATTGCAGGAGGTAAGTCATTTTCTTGAGGGTAGATTATTAGGTCCTGATGAAGATTCCTATTACGACCTCTCAGGACGTTCGGCAGAGAGAGCCACACTTTATGAACATTGTGTAAGAGCTATTCGTTATGGCTTGCGTTTTGGAGAGCATGGCTTGCCTCTTATTGGATCTTGCGACTGGAATGACGGAATGGATAAGGTGGGCGAACACGGCAAGGGAGAAAGTGTTTGGCTAGGTTTCTTCCTCTACGACATCCTGATAAAATTCGCTACAATTTCTCGTCAGCAAACTGATAATGAGTTTGCTGATTTTTGTGCAGATCAGGCACATAACATTCAGAATTGCATTGAAGCTAATGCTTGGGATGGAGAATGGTATCGACGCGCATATTTTGATGATGGAACACCTTTAGGTTCTGCGAGCAATGAGGAATGTCAGATAGATTCTCTATCACAAAGCTGGGCTATCTTATCAGGTGCTGGTAATCCAGAGCGCTCTAAAATGGCAATGGAAGCTGTTAATGACAGATTAGTGCGTCGTGATGCAGGTTTAATTCAGTTATTGGATCCTCCATTTGATAAATCACAAAAAAATCCTGGCTATATTCGAGGATATGTCCCTGGTGTGCGAGAGAATGGTGGACAATATACACATGCTGCTATTTGGACAGCCATGGCATTTGCAAAAATGGGCAATGGAGAAAGAGCATATGAATTACTGAATATGATTAATCCGATCAATCATTCACGTACGCCAGAGGAAACAGCTCTTTATAAAGTGGAACCTTATGTTGTTGCGGCAGATGTTTATGGAGTAGCTCCTCATACAGGGCGTGGTGGGTGGACATGGTATACGGGGTCCTCTGGATGGATGTATCGCCTTATTTTGGAATCACTCTTAGGGCTAAAGCTTGAGGCAAATAAATTATATATTGATCCTTGTTTGCCCTTAGATTGGGAATTTTTTAGTGTCGAATATATTTATCGCAGTACGAAATATGAAATCACTATTGTAATGGAAAAAAATGAGGGGACAGAGGCTGGAACTATTATCAACATAGATGGAGAAAAACAACCAGAATCTTTTATCCCGCTCAATGACGATGAAAAAACACATATAGTTAAAGTGATATTTTTTAGAAATTAGATTTAAACTTAATTCCTAATTCCCAACGTTTTTTATAAACTATTTTTAAACTTTTAATATCCGATAGAATTTAATGCTGACTTTATAATCATTGCACTATTTTTTAAGGAGTATTTTTCCTCTGCATTTAATATTGGGTGGATTTCTTTTACTATACCACTCGCAGAAATGATGCGAGGAAGGGAGAGTGTAACATTCCCGATCTTTTCGAAATCTATAGGAGCGCAGCATGTAAGGACGGAATGCTCATCATCAGTGATGGCTTTGGCAATGCGAGCCATTCCAGCGCCAATACCGTAATATGTAGCACCTTTTCCTTCTATGATCTTGTAGGCAGCATTTCTGACAGCACTATCAATTCTAGATTTTATCTGCGGGGTTATACCGCACTGAATCTGGTTAGAAAATTCCATCAGGGGAATATTACTGACATTTGCACCTGACCAGTTAAGGACTTCAGAATCACCATGTTCGCCCAAAACATGAGCATGAACAGAATGGCTGGAAACATTTAAATACTGAGCAAGAAGTGTTCTGAACCGTGCAGTATCAAGGATAGTCCCTGAACCGATAACTTTACCATGAGTATGGCCATTTTTTGTAGCTATTGCTGCAACCATGTGAGTCATGATGTCAACAGGATTGGATGCAATTAAAAAGATAGCCTCTGGAGCCGCCTTTAAAACTTGAGGAATAATTTCCTCAAGAATAGCCGCATTGCGTTTTAGGAGATCGAGCCGTGTTTCTCCATGCTTTTGACTTACGCCTGCAGCAATCATAACAATTCCAGCATGCTCTAAATCTTTATAATCCCCAGCACGAACAGGCATTGCTTTAGCGAAAGGGGTTGCATGGGAAATGTCCTCAGCTTGAGCCACGGCCAGTTTTTCATTTTTGTCGACAAGAATGATTTCGGTTCCAATTCCTTTTAAAACGCAAGCATACGCACTTGATGATCCCACTTGACCGCAGCCAACAACACCTATCTTCATAATAAAATCTCCAAATTTAATAAACCTTTATAGGGATGAACAATAACTAGCTAAAATTGATATTGACCTATTTTGAAATTGAACTAATTATCGCTTTAATGAGAGTTTGTTAAATAACTACTCACTTTCTTCTTAAAAATAGTCCAAAACTAGCTTTCGGTACACCATTAAATCTCCGCATATGTCTCTTAAATTATAACTTTATTTCAGGAATTCTCAATTTTGTTGATGTGGTTTTGTCTGTCGGCAAATAACTTAGGAATTATTAATCTGATCATTTTCACATCCTTTTTACTTTTTTCTTTAAAAAATTCGTTAAACTCTTATATGTGTTTAACATAAATTTTTTAAAGGGTTTATTAATGAATCTTTTCACAAGTTTACTTCTATCTTCGTCTTTTGCCACCCTAGCTGGGTGTGCTTCGGTTGGGGGTATTACTGATCGGCATGACCCTAAGGGCTATCAACGTGTTACCAAAAAATAGGACGGTAACAAAACCGTCTATGAAATGCGTAATAATTGTATTGTAACTAAGACTTTCATAAATAACCGAGACCAAAGTCTCTACAAAGCAGTCATGACTTGCCCCTAGGATAAGACAGTCGAGCCATAAGCTGTCTTGCGTTATCAGACAAAATAAGTAATTCCAAAAATCCTCCAGCGTATAATTTCCCTAAAGCGTTAGTCTCTTGGTGGAGATCAAACGAAGCTTCCGATAGACCCTTAATTAAATGTTGAGACGAGTTGATGTTGGGGGTAACAAAAACTTATGAGGACAAAATTAAAAGATTCACAAAAAAATCTTTTAATTAAGGTAATATTTTGCTAAAGAGCTTCAAGGTGGGTTCAAAACCACTACAAAAAAGGATTTCGTCGTGCCATCAGAATTATCTACCGCCACCTCAGTTGACCTTACCCAACACCATAAGCCAGCAGGCTTTAGCGACCATTTTGCATACGGCTTTGTCAAGTTTTTACGTTATTTTGCAGACACTTTCTTTGCAAAGCGTTATGGTCACCGTGCTGTGGTGCTGGAAACCGTCGCCGCAGTTCCAGGTATGGTTGGTGGTATGCTGCACCATATGAAATGTTTGCGTCGTATTTGTGATGATGGCGGCTGGATTCGTACTTTACTAGAGGAAGCCGAAAATGAGCGAATGCATCTAATGACTTTTATCGAGATTGCCAACCCTAATTGGTTTGAGCGTCTCTTGATTTTGATTGTTCAGGGAATATTTTTTAACTGCTTTTTTGTACTATATCTTATTTCACCAAAAACTTCACATCGCGTCGTTGGATATTTTGAGGAAGAGGCTATTATAAGCTATAATAATTACCTTGCAGAAATTGATGCTGGAACTTTAGAAAATGTTCCGGCACCAAAAATTGCTATCAAATATTGGAATCTGCCCCAGGATGCTATGCTGCGTGATGTTGTGCTTGTTGTTCGAGCTGACGAGGTCAACCATAGGGACGTTAATCATGGGTTTGCTAATGATTTATCCAATCCCTCTATCAACTTAGAGGAAGCTCAACAGCGTAATGCACAGCCAGACGCATAAATTAATCAATCAAAGGATGGTCCACTTTCTAAACCTTGGTCAATCCCTGTAACTTTGCTCAGCTATAAGTGTATAATATTTTGTTTTTTTGTAAGGGGTAGTCAGAGTGAATTTCCACTTTATTTAACCATATAATTAAATCATAACTAACAAATATATAATTTTTGGATCTGGAATTTGAAACGGCTATGGGATCTGTATTAAGTTATCTAGTAAGCTAATTAAGCGATTATCCCCGAACACCACCCGCTGCTCCAGGTGATTGAAATGAAACTGGGTGGTCAGTTGCCGGCGCAATCTTGCCACTCATCATGCTGAGACTACCTCTTTTAATTCCATCTGTTCCAGATGCTGCATCCGGCACTTCAAATTTTTGTAAATCAATTGTATTGCTCGCCCCCCCCGAAATGATTGTTTTATCATTCATAGTAATTGCGACGGATCCATCAGGGGCTGTTTTGATCATATCATTTCTGTAGACCTTATCTCCTGCATTGGCTTCAAACGTAAATGGCTTACCATCGAATCCCATGCGGGTTATAGTTGTCATCCCAACCTCTTTTGAAATTATACCTACTGGCCTTACCACTTCGGCTGCCTTACAAAAGGCTGATTTAGAATTCACATCGCATTTAATATTTTGTCCATCTTTTGTTGGCATATATACATTTTATATAAAAAAGTCTAATAATTTATGAATACTAATATTTAAAGATCTCGAGTTATTTTATGATGTAGCCATAGAGAAGCCACAACTGAATAAAATAAAATATTTAGCATACTGTAAACATGTGCTTTTGAAGGGTTAGTATTGCTTAACAATAAATTCTAAGATAACCCAGTATCTTCAGTCTGCGAGCCTCGGACACATCCATCCTGGCATACTTCGATTTCTAGTCATAAAATGTCGCCTCAGATACCCCCTTGACGGCGACAGACATCGCCTGTCTTCAGGCCACCCTCCTGCTCTTTCAGTATCCCGATAATTTATTCTTAGCTAAAATCGTTTCTTTATTCTCATCTATTCCTTTTCTTAAATTATAGAAAATTATAGACTCTAACTCAATATGGACTAATTTATGGGGGGCAGGTCAATTCCTGTAACAGGATCTCGACCTTTAATATCGTGCCCTGCCGCTGCCAAGACGACCTGCATCGCAGTAATTGAATCTTTTGTTGGTGGCTCAATTTGGCTTAATTTTTCAAGAGCCGTAGCTTTAAATGTAGAGTCTTTCAATTCATAGAGACGTTAATTTCAACCGTAATGCATTCGCAATAACGCTGACTGAAGACAAGGACATGGCAGCCGCCGCTATAATCGGCGAGAGCAAGATGCCGAAGAATGGATACAGTATGCCTGCTGCTATTGGAACGCCTGCCATATTGTATATAAAAGCAAAGAATAAATTCTGGCGTATATTGCCCATGGTTGCCACAGACAGCTTGTGGGCACGGACAATACCTGTCAGGTCGCCCTTGAGCAGCGTAATACCCGCACTCTCCATCGCCACATCCGTACCTGTTCCCATAGCAATTCCTACATCAGCAGCGGCCAAAGCGGGGGCATCATTGGTGCCATCCCCAGCCATAGCAACGATACGACCCTCATCACGCAATTTTTTAACGATATTGGCTTTATCTTCTGGCAAAACTTCGGCCTTAATTTCTTTAATGCCCAGCATCTTTGCCACCGCTTCAGCAGTGCGGCGATTATCTCCAGTTAGCATTACAATGCGGATACCTTGCTCTTGAAGCTGTTTAATAGCCTCTAATGTAGTTTCCTTGATCGGATCAGCGATTGCCAGTAACCCAACAGCTTTACTGTTTACGGCAATAAATATTACGGTTGCACCGTCAGAGCGCAGTTCATCTGCCTGCTCAGATAAAGACGATACATTAATAGATTTCTCCTCCATTAACATCATATTGCCCAGCACAACATCTTCGCCTTTAATCTTACCAACAACACCTTTGCCCGTTGGTGAATCAAAATCATCCGCCGCAACCAAATCTAATTCTTTATTTTTTGCAGCCGTAACGATGGCATGAGCCAGCGGATGTTCGCTACCCTGTTCAAGCGACGCGGCCATCATTAAAAGATCGTCCTCAACAAACCCCTCGACAGCTACAATTTTTGTTACAGTTGGTTTGCCCATAGTCAGCGTTCCTGTTTTATCAACCACCAGCGTGTCAATTTTTTCCATGAGCTCTAATGATCCTGCGTTTTTTATCAGCACCCCTGCTTGTGCGCCCTTACCAACCCCAACCATAATGGACATCGGCGTAGCAAGTCCCAGAGCACAAGGGCAGGCTATTATAAGGACACTCACAGCAGCAATAAGGGCAAAACTGAATGACGGTGCCGGACCAAACGTAACCCAGACAATAAAAGCCAGAACAGCGCATAAAATAACCGCAGGTACAAACCACCCAGCAACAATATCGGCAAGCCTTTGAATCGGCGCGCGGCTGCGTTGCGCTTCGGATACCATCTTCACGATTTGTGAAAGCATCGTATCCTTGCCTATATGCTCGGCCTTCATAATGAAACTACCCGTCTGGTTCATCGTCGCGCCGATAACCTTGCCGCCAGCTCCCTTCATCACTGACATAGACTCGCCTGTCACCATAGATTCGTCCACTGCGCTGCTTCCCTCCATCACAACCCCATCGAGCGGCACATTTTCGCCGGGACGAACGCGCAATAAATCACCCACCTGAATTTGTTCAAGGGCTACATCTTCATCTTCGCCCTTTTTATTGACTCGGCGGGCTGTTTTTGGTGCAAGATCAAGTAACGCACGAATGGCCCCACCCGTTTGCTCGCGCGCTTTAAGTTCGAGAATCTGACCTAACAAGACTAGAACCGTAATTACTGCGGCGGCTTCAAAATACACCGCTACCGCTCCGCCATTAATGCGGAAAGCATCAGGGAAAATACCGGGAGCCAGCGTGGCCACGATACTATATAGCCACGCTACACCCGTTCCCATGGCGATCAGCGTGAACATATTGAGATTGTGACTTTTGACTGATGCTACGCCGCGTTCAAAAAATGGCCAACCCGCCCACAGGACAACGGGCGTGGCCAAAGCAAGCTGGATCCAGTTTGAGGTTGTCCCGTCCACAAATTCGTGGAAGCCGAATAAATGCGCTCCCATCTCTAAAATAAACACTGGAATGGTCAGAAGTAGGCCTATCCAGAAACGGCGGCGAAAATCTACAAGCTCTGGGTCTTCGCCTTCCCCGCGCGTCATGATTTCCGGTTCTAAAGCCATGCCGCATATAGGGCAGGTGCCTGGGCCTTTCTGGCTTACTTCAGGATGCATCGGGCAGGTATAAGTGGCCTCATTTGGATCCTCACCCTGCTTTAAGGGGGCTGGGGCTTTATGGTCGTGGCAACAATCGCTCATAACAGTTTTCCTTTAAATCTTAGAACAGGGCGCTTGTTCGCCTCATCTTCTGTTTCGGCTTTAGCTCTTTTTTCAATATCTTCAAGCAACCATTGCATTTCTCTAATTTCGCGGCGTTAGGCTTTAATAATACCGTTAGCTAATTCGCGGACACGCACATCGTCAGTCGTAGCTCGTTCACTGGTCAGAATGGCAGTGGAATGACGCGTGATCATATCGCTCATCAATGATTCATCATGCACTGTGTCTTGAGAGCGCGACGAAAGCACCGTGCCGGCAATAATTATTAGACTTCCAGTAAAAATGAGCTTATTTATTTTCTTATTTTTTATACATGTCGAGCATGAAGGATAGCATAATAACAGCCATGCCGCGCCCGCGTAAATCTCAATATGAGTGCGGGTATCACTAAAATATATGTGATCTAGTGCGTATGTATTGAGATACGTGAGGCCAAACATGACCAATGTTGACGTGGCGGTCATGGCAAAAAATCGTGAATATTTCATTTTAGAATCTCTTTATATTTAGATTTCTTTTCAATCCAACGTTTTTACGGATGGTTCAGTTCCAGAAAATTAGTCTTATTCTTCTTTTTAATTTTTAAGGAAGATACGATTTCTGGCAAAGACAAAAATTAGGCCTATAATCGACACCCATATGACCATATGTCTTGATGAAAGGCAGGCATGGCTACAAAGTACAATTAATAAAAAGCGGGTTTTAATGTCCCGCTTTTTTGTATCTTGTGTATTTTTTATGCTAGAAAGTTGTTGGCACTTTGGCGACTAGCGCTGGAGATGGGATGGCTAGTCTCTGCTCATTAGGAGGAGGGGCTACGCCCGAAACCGCGCTCTGGAATGACTGTCCTAAACGCCCATCACTACCTGCTAAAGCAAACTGTGTAGCACTTTCAGGGATTTCTAAAGCCGCATAGGCTCCGGATGAAGGCTTCCCTCCATCCGTATTGTTTGATGCAAACTGTGTTGATTCATTCATCTTTCCTGACATCATGCCTGTCACAGGATCTCTCCCTTTAATATCGTGCCCAGCCGCTGTCAAGACGACCTGCATGGCGGTAATTGAATCTTTTGTTGGAGGTTCAATTTGGTTTAACTTTTCAAGAGCCGTAGCTCTAAATGCAGGGTCTTTCAATTTATCCGCGATAATTTTGCGCATCCCTTCTTGAGTTCCAATATCTCCTGTATTAACCCTATCAATCGCATCTGATCTAGTCATGCTTGCTGCCATGGACGCATAAATTTGATTAGCTGCTTTTGTAATGGCAGCATTTGTCTTAGGCCCTCTTTCGCCATCGATACCTGTTTTTCCAAGGTCAGCGTCCATCAGGAAAAGAACTGCTTGAAGTTTTTGATTACTGGCATTGGCTCTTGTCATTTTAAAATCCTCTTTATTTTTCCTATAAAAAATTCTATAGAAAAATAGATGAATATTTATTAACATAACGATAGTCACAAAAAATTATAAGGAGCAAACTTACGGGCATCGTCCAGACGCGCCATCTATCTCGGGCATTTATAAGCGACGTCCACCGCAATCCGCTTTTTTCTTTTATTTATAACGTTGCAGGCGTTGCTGTGGAAGTGGGGATCTTTGTCCTGCGTTCAACATTCTCTCCTAAGCCCGATGATCGTGGTAGCCGCTATGCCCCTAAGCCCACTCTCCGTGCTCATGATTGCTTTGTGGTTGAGAACATTTAAGTTTTAGAATATTCAAGTTTTAAAAGTGCTAAATACTGTAAGTTTATCTTTTTCAGAAAAAGGAACCATTGTTACCCTTATTTGTTAGATGCAGAGACAAAATTTGAAGGATATATCTTTCGTTTGTCCATAAACGATATAGAAATGAGTTCCATGGCTTCCGTCTATTTAAATTCCATTGCCACGGCGGTACCTGATTTTGATATTCATGACAAGTTCGTTGGATTTGGTCCCAGTCTTCTGAGAGATGAGACAAGTAAAAAATTATTTCAGCGCATGGCCAAGCGTTCGCAAATTGAACATAGGTATTCTTTTTTAAAACCCCATAAAAATAGTGGTCGTCTAGACGTAGATAATTTTTATGTGCAGGGCAAATTTCCTGACACCCATAAACGAATGGAATTTTATGAGAGCCATGCATTCTTGCTGGCGCAAAGGGCACTCAATCAGGTCGACATCGAAAATGTAACACACGTTATCGTTACAACATGTACGGGATTTTACGCTCCAGGTCTAGATTTACAAATTGTAAATCATTATGGCTTAAATCCAGCGATTGAACGGACCATAATCGGCTTTATGGGTTGTTATGCTGCTTTAAATGCACTCAAACTTGCACGTCACATTGTCCGATCCGAGCCTTCTGCGAGGGTACTCATCCTCAATCTTGAGCTTTGCACACTGCACCTCAAGCAAAATGGTACGCTTGAGGAAATGTTATCCTTCCTAATTTTTGCGGATGGTTGTGCCGCCAGTATCATATCGTCAGAGCCGAAGGGTTTGGAACTACAGAGCTTCACTTCCACGCTTATACCAGATAGCGGTGATCAAATCACTTGGCAGATTGGCGATCTAGGTTTTGATATGAATTTATCGGGACGCGTACCTGCGACTATTGCATCGAATTTACCGTCCCGGCTTGAGAGTATGCTGAATGGCTCAAAGCGGGAGGAAATTGTGCATTGGGCCATTCATCCCGGTGGGCGAAGTATCCTCGACGCCGTAAAGGATGGGGCGGGTCTCGCAGAGAACCAGATATCTGTTTCACGCAACATCTTGCGTCAGTTCGGTAATATGTCGTCTGCCACCATTATGTTTGTCTTAAATGAAATCATGGAAAATCCGGGATCCGGCGGGCAGGGGTGTGCGATGGCATTTGGACCCGGCCTTACAGTTGAAAGCATGCGCTTTCAAGCTCAGGGGATTTAACAAGATGACTGGTTTTAACTGCCGCAGCAATCAATTGGAACTGATGGATCAAGAAGGAATTTCCTTTGAGGAATTCCATCAATGCCTACAAAGTCTTGAGACAATCAATGTTCTGACATTGGCATATCGCCCTACTTTACACTGGGTAAAGAAAGTTTTAAATTCCTCAAGTAAGAAAACCGTCCATATTCTGGACGCGGGCAGTGGAGGCGGTGATATGTTGCGCCGCATTAGGAAATCAAAACATTCTCAGAATATTATTCTTACCGGAATTGATTTGAATCCTTGGTCAAAAAAATCTGCAGATTTATTGTCCCACGATTTTCCTATTCTCTATCAAACGGGTGATATTTTTAGCTTTGAGCCGAAGGGTGCAGTCGACATCGTGATGTGTTCGCTCTTCACGCACCATCTGAATGACGAACAGATTGTTCATTTTCTACGTTGGATAGACGGACGTGCCGAGCTTGGCTGGTTTATAAATGATTTGCATCGCCATCCCGTACCTTATTATTTCATTAAATTTGTAACGATGCTGTTTAGCCGCAATCGTTTAATACGGCATGATGCACCTATTTCGGTTGCGCGTTCTTTTACTAAGGCTGACTGGCGCCGATTGCTGGGTAAAGCGGGAATAGACGCACGGGCGAAGATACAATGGTTCTTTCCATTCCGGATTTGTGTTCTATGCCAAAAAACATAACTTTACATGAAATCGCCGTTATTGGTGGCGGCCCTGCTGGCAGCGCCGCTGCAATATTGCTTGCGCGGGCAGGGAGGAACGTTGTTTTGCTGGAAAAAGAATCTGCGCCGCATAACAAAGTGTGCGGCGAATTTATCAGCTGGGAGGCAACACATTATTTAAACGATCTCGGTATTAACCTGCCTGCCTTGGGGGCACAAAGTATCAACAAGTTACGATTGATTGATAAGGATCGGGTTGTAGAAGAAAATCTTCCCTTTTCAGCCTGGACCCTGTCCCGACGATTGCTCGATGAGGCACTGTTGCAAAAAGCGGAGCAGGCTGGTGTTATCGTAAGGCGCGGCGTGAGTGTTAATGGTCTCTCTCATCATCCTCATGGTTGGACATTGAATATGGGGCAAGGCTCAAACCTAAATGCAAAAAGCGTTTTTCTAGCCAGCGGCAAGCATGACGTTCGTGGCTTAGCTCGTAATCGAAGCAAGCCGGACGGCCTGATTGGATTTAAAATGCATTTTCAGCTTACGAGCCAGCAACAGGATAGACTGCGCGATCATGTTGAAATATTTCTTTTTGATGGTGGGTATGTGGGGCTTCAGCCAATTGAGGGCGGAAAAGCCAATCTTTGCTTTCTTATTAAAAAAGACATTTACGTATCTTGTGGAAAAAACTGGATTGAACTTTTGTCATGGGTGACTAGACGTTCCCGTTATTTAGAAGAACATCTTGCCGGCGCGAAATCCTTATGGCAGCAACCGCTAACAGTCTACGGTATTCCTTATGGATTTATTTATAAACCAAGTTTGGGATTCCAGAATCTGTTTAGGCTGGGGGACCAGATGGCAGTCATTCCCTCCTTTGCCGGCGATGGAATTTCAATTGCGCTACACTCGGCATTTTTGGCAGCGCGGACTTATTTATCAGGCCTAAATTCAGATGAATATTACAGACAAGCGCGTTATGATTTTCATGGACCTGTATCTAATGCTCAGACAGTTGCAGCCGTAGTGTCAAGCGTTCTAGGGAGGAAAATAGTATTTTGCCTATTATATCTTTTGCCTGGCTTGATGTTAACGGCAATAAACAGTTTGCGGCTATCTGGCGCTAATATTTTAAACCCACATGAGAAAGAAACATTACAGAGCGTCTATATAGATAAAACTAACCTGAAGAGAGCATCTCTTAGTGACCCCCCCTCTGCATTTAAATAAGCTAAACACAGGATCTTTATAAGCCGTACTTCGGCCACGCTTAACCTTTTTTATTCCTCAGAAATAACTTTCATCAACTTCAATCGCTCCATCAAAGACCTCGTGAGCTTCTTGTTCCCTTTGGGTGGTAATCAGCTCAAGAAGTCTTTAAAAATAGTAAGCTACCGTATTGAGATGAACCCCGAGAAGTTCTGCCGCAGTTCGCGCCGTTGAAACAGATACATAATATTCAATTAGTATCTTGCTCATTCTTAGATATTCTACTTCGTCTTACAGCTATTCTTTTACAACACTTGATTTGTGTTATTTAGGATTGTCACTTTTCTATAAAGCCATAGGCGCAACGACAGAAGCAGGAACTTGCTTTTGTTGAGTTACTTGTTGCGGAGTTGTTAACTTTCTCGGAGCTAACGATTCATTATCATTCAGTTTTTCATCATAGGCCTTTAGCAAACGTTTAGTCCTAAGCAGTAGTGGAGTGGTTTATTGAGGAACCCTAGATCACGGGAAAGACATTTTTGTCATCCTATGTTTTGCGCTATTTTTTCTTCAGTTTCACGGATATATTAGAGATCAGGTTTATTTTATTCCTCTATCTCGTTTTTTGAGCCTTATTTTTTGCCGATTAGACAAGAAAAGTAAAGGATATTAAGGGGATTTTTATTTTTTCATAATATAGTTATTATTATATTTTGTGAATTAAGTAAAATTTTTTATATAGTTGAGGAAAAAATGCCAGAAAAAGGAATTCTAGAAAGTGCGAAAGAAAAATTGGGTA